>Ga0070728_10000952_pt1 | contig 48622 bp, 45 predicted proteins | sample tdDd471_FD_66723 | JGI IMG/M metagenome (GOLD analysis project Ga0070728, IMG submission 66723) | Marine sediment microbial communities from the Atlantic coast under amendment with organic carbon and nitrate - tdDd47.1 | ecosystem: Environmental > Aquatic > Marine > Coastal > Sediment | place... | reverse complement strand
CGTGCTCGTGCCGATGGTCGTCACGACCTTCCGCGTCGAAGTGTTCGCCCCCGGCGCGATGGCGACCGCGTTGCTCCTCGGGACCCTCGGGTACTGCGCCCTCGGCACGGTGCTGTCGGCGTCGCTGGCGTCGGTGAAGCTCCGCGAGGTGTTGTTGCCGCTGGTGCTCTTCCCCCTGGCGATCCCGCTCTTCGTTGCCGGTGTGCGCGCCACGCACGCTGCAACCGTCGCCGAGGGCGGCGCCGAGAGCTGGCTCGGCCTCATGGTCGCGATGGACGCGCTCTACCTCGTGCTCGCGTCCTGGCTCTTTCGGCAGGCGGTAGACCATGGCGAGGCGTGAGTCCGCGGTCGACAAGCGCACGAACGGTCCCCACTGTCGGGGCGATGCGCTGACCCCTGCGAGGTTGGACGGCACGGGGATCTGTGCCAGGGTCCGGCGCCGCACCGACGACAGGACGTGATGAAGCTGCTGTCGAAGCAACGTGGGTTCGATGCCCTGCCGGTCCTCGCTGGACTGGCCGGCGTCGCCGTGATCGTCGCCCTGGGGCTCGTGTTCGGCTACGCGCCGACCGAGCGCTCGATGGGCATCGTGCAGAAGATCTTCTACTTCCACGTGCCGTCGGCGATCGCGGCGTACCTCGGGTTCCTGATCGCCTGCATCGGGTCGTGCTGGTACCTCGTCACCGGCGACGTACGCGGTGACGTGATCGGCCGCGCCGGCGCCGAGGCGGGCGTGCTCTTCTGCCTCATCGTGCTGACGTCCGGTCCGCTGTGGGCGCGCAAGGCGTGGGGGTCGTTCTGGACGGGCGAGCCCCGCCTGATGTTGACGCTCGTGCTCTTTCTCATTTTCTGCGCCTACCTCGTCGTTCGCAGCTTCGGCGGGCGCACCGAGCTCACCCGCCGGATTGGCGCCGTGCTCGCGATCCTCGGGGTCGCCGACATCCCGCTCGTCCGCGTGGCGGTTCAGCGGTGGCGCGGCAACCACCCGCAGGTGCTGCGCGGTGAGGGCGGGGGGATCACGGACGAGATGCAGGTCGCGCTCATGGCGGGATTCGTCGCGGTCTCGTTGCTCTTCGCCACCCTGATGTGGCTGCGGGTCCGTGTCGGGTTCGCCGAAGAGGACCTCGAGACGACGTGGCGTGCGCTGCAGCAGCGAGAAGACCGGGTCGAGGACGCCGAGCGCCTCACCCTCGCGGGAGCTTCGGGATGATGAATCTGCGTCGATCGATGGCGGCTCTGCTGCTCGCACTCGGGCTGCTCTTTGCGGCACCGGTCCTCGCGCAGGACGCCGAAGGGTCCACCGACGCCGCGTACGGCGCGTCCGAAGGCGAGTCGCTGTCCGAGTCCGGATTCCAGGCGGCGTCCGGTACCCGCGCGGGCGACGAGGTCCCGGGTGGACTGCTGATGCTCGCCGCGTACGGCGTCGCCGCGGGTCTGCTGATGACCTACGTCATCGTCCTCGTGCGGCGGCAGCGTGCGGTCGGCGACGAGCTCGACCAGCTGCGCCGTCGCATGGGTGAGCTGGACGACCGGCTCGAGGACCTCGAGACGTCGGCCCGGTCATGACCGCGAATCACGTGTTCTACGTGCCGGCGATTCTGCTCGTCGGCTTGTTCATCGGCCTGTACCTCGGCCGGCGCAACGCCCTGCGCGAGGTCGCCGAGCAGGAGCGCGAGGCCCGCGAGCGTGCCGCCGCGCGAGAGCGTCGCCGGTCCGAGAAGGGCAACACGCAGAAGGCCGACGCGGGCGACGTCGACTGAGCCGGCGCCGCTCGGGTCCCGGGCCCGTGTCGTGTCGATGGCACGTGCCGAGCCGTCAGTCTTCGACGACCCACGTGCCCGCGTCGGCGTCCCATACCGGGGCCGGCGCCTCGGTCTCGTCGTCCGCGGGGGCCTCGACCGTCTCGGGCGCCGTGAACAGAGACGCGTCCGGTGCCGGGGTGTCGTCGACGAGGGTGATCATTGCGTCCTTGAGGGTATCGAGCCCCTCGCGGGTCGCGGACGAGATCGTGAAGAACGGGACGCCGAGGGCGTCGAAGTGCGCCCGCAACTCGGCTTCGCGCTCGACGACGAAGGGCAGGTCGCGCTTCGACAGGACGACGATCTGCGGCCGCGCGGCGAGCCCGGGCGAGAACGCCGCCAGCTCGTGGTTGATGCGCTCGTAGTCTTCGATCGGGTCGCGCCCGTCATCGATCTCGGACGGCGGCGTGACCTCGATGAGGTGCACGAGCGCGCGGCACCGCTCGACGTGACGGAGGAACTGGAACCCGAGCCCGCGGCCCTCGTGCGCACCCTCGATGAGCCCGGGGATGTCGGCCACGACGAACGAGCGGTAGTCCTTCCACTGCACGATGCCGAGGTTCGGCGCGAGCGTGGTGAACGGGTAGTCCGCGATCTTCGGGCGGGCGTTCGAGATCACCGAGATCAGCGTCGACTTGCCGACGCTCGGGTAGCCGATGAGCCCGATGTCCGCGAGCAGCTTGAGCTCGAGGGTAACTGTGCACGACTCGCCGGGCAGCCCGGGCTGCGCCTTCGTCGGTGCCTGGTTCGTCGCCGTCTTGAAGTGGGCGTTGCCCAGCCCGCCCTTGCCGCCGCGGGCGACGATGATCTCGTCACCGTCTTCGCTCAGGTCGGCGAGCAGCTCGCCGGTGTGGGCGTCGCGGACGAGGGTGCCGATCGGGACCGGCATGATCACGTCGTCGCCCCACGCGCCGTCGGCGAGCTTGGGCTGGCCGTGGCCGCCGTCACGGGCGTGGATCTTCTTGCGGTACTTGAGGTCGAGCAGCGTGCCGAGGTTGCCGCTGGCGCGGAACCCGACGTTGCCGCCGCGCCCGCCGTTGCCGCCGAAGGGGCCGCCCCGGGGGACGTACTTCTCACGGCGCCACGCGACGCAGCCCTGACCGCCGTGTCCGGCGTCGCACTTGAGGGTCACGATGTCGACGAAGCGCATGATACGGGCGGGGGCGCGGGGGTGGGGCACAAAGAGAAACGGCGACCGCGGTAGCGATCGCCGTCTCGCGGGTCGAACGCCAGCGATTACTCGGCGGCTTCGGCCTCGATCGGGTCGACGTTGACGAACTTGCGTCCGCCGGCGCGGTTCTCGAACGACACGTGGCCGTCGACGAGCGCGAAGATCGTGTAGTCACGACCCAGACCGACGTTCCGGCCCGGCTTGAACTTGGTGCCAAGCTGCCGAATGATGATGTTGCCGGCGCGAACGGCTTCGCCGCCGAACTTCTTCACGCCGCGCCGCTGTCCAGCGGAGTCGCGGCCGTTGCGGGTCGAGCCCTGTCCCTTCTTGTGAGCCATGGGGGTCTCCGGTGTGGCTGCGGCCGATCAGGCGTCGATGCCGGTGATGCGAACGCGGGTGTAGTACTGACGGTGTCCCTTCTTGCGCTGGTAGTTCTTCCGGCGCTTGAACTTGAAGACGATGATCTTGCGGCCGCGGGCCTGCTTGACGATCTCGGCCTTCACCGAGGCGCCGTCGAGGGTCGGGGTACCGACCTTGAGGTCCGCGCCTTCGCCAGCGGCGAGCACGTCGTCGAAGGTGATCGCGGTGCCGGCCTCGCCATCGAGACGCTCCACGTCGAGGACGTCGCCCTCGCTCACGCGATACTGCTTGCCGCCGGTGCGGATGACTGCGTACATCGGTTGCCTCGTCGTCTGGTTCGCACAGGCGGGTGGGCTGCTGCCACTGCGCCCCCGAGTGGGGACCCGCCGAGTCGCGGTGAGCGGCCGATGCGGCCGCGAAAAGATCGCTCCGGGGGGCCCGGAGGGACGCGGACCCTACGGAGCAGCCTGCGGAATGTCAAGCGTTCATCCCGCCTTCGGGGATCCCCCACCGCGTGACTTCGCGAGGTGCTTCGTCGACGCGACGGGCAGGCCACCCTGAAGCGGTCGGCGCTTCGTCTTCGGGGTCCTCGACCACCGATCCGCGAGGCGAACCCACCGCTCGAAGAGCTGATCCCGCTCGCTCGGTGTCAGGTCGGTGGTCGCGCCGATCGCCCGCTCGCGGGCGCCGCGGGCATGCTGGATCGCGATCGCGGCGGCGACCGACACGTTGTACGACTGCACGAAGCCGCGCATCGGCAGCACGAAGGCGCCATCGCAGGCATCCCGCATGGCGTCACTGATGCCCTCGTGCTCGTTGCCGAAGACCAGCGCGGTGGGGTGCGAGAAGTCGATCGCCGACAGGGGGCGCGCCGCCGTCAGGTCCGCCGCATAGATCCGAAACCCGCGCGCGCGCAGGTGGTCGCAGCATGTCGTGGCGTCCGGCCAGTGCGCGGTCCGCAGCCACTTCTCGGCCCCGCGGGACACCGCCCGCGCGGCGCTCTTGCGGGCGACCTCCGGCCGAACGATGTGCACGTCGAGCAGCCCGTTGGCCTCGGCGCTGCGTTGGATCGCCCCACGGTTACCGGGATCGTAGAGCGCCTCGAGGACCACGGTGACCCCCTTCATGCGCTGCGCGGCCGCCTCGAGCATGCGCGCGCGGCGCGTCGGTGTGAGGCGGTCGAGCAGGGTGTCGAGGCTGTCGTCGGTGGGTGGCATCGAGGCGGGTCCGAGCAGGGCCAGAACGCACCGTGCAACGCGCCGTACCCCTTTGACAAGCCCCGGCCCCGGTGCTAGCCGGAAGCGCCTTTTGGAACCGCCCCGCGAGGGGCAATGCGGATGCAGTCGCGGCCTCGCGCCCGACCGCCCGCGTCCAGACGTTCGATACGACGGATCCCGCAGGCCCGCTCGTGACGGGTCACGTACGGAGAGACGATGGAACTGTTGACGATTCTGCTCGGCGCGATCGCCGTGGTGTTCGCGTGGCTCTACTTTGGAGCGGCGCAGCGTAACTCGAAGCTGATCGAGCAGGCCCGCGAAGCGCGCGGCAGCTCCGTCAGCAAGACCGACGAGAGCGCGGATCTCAAGGCGACGATCGCCTCCCTGAAGGACGCAGCGAAGAAGGCCGAGAAGGACCTCAAGGGGCTCCGCGGAGACCTGAAGAAGGAGAAGCAGCGCGCGCACGCCGCCGAGCAGGAGCGGGACGGTCTGCAGACGCAGGTCACCGAGCTCGAAGACAAGGCGACGGCCTACACCGGCGTCGACGACATGCGCGAAGAGCTGATGAACGCGCTCACCGAGTCGGCGAACCTGAAGTCGAAGGTCGCCGGTCTCGAAGCCGAGCTGTCGGCCTACCGCAGCGACGCCGCGCCGACCGAGGTGACGGGCGAGGGTCTCGACGCCGACGCCGCGCGTGAGCTCGAGGCGAGCTTCCGCGCTCGCGTCAGCCGCGTCGAAGCCGAGAAGAAGGAAGCCACCCGCGACCTGAAGTCGCGGTACGAGGCCGAAGTCCGCAAGGAGCGGGACCGCACGAAGGGCGAGCTGCGCGAGCTGCGTCGTCGCATCGGGCGGCTGCTGAACGAGCTCGATCAGGCGAACCGCCGCATCGAGAACACGGACAAGGCGTACACGATCATGAAGTCGCAGCTCGAGGCTGCGCTCGATCGTGCGGCGGCGGTGGACGCGTCCATCCCGCGTCCGGATCGCATGGACGAGCCGGTCGAGGCGCCGGCTCCCGTGGCCGAGACCGCGGCAACCGAGGGTGTCGCGGCGGCGTCGACCGACGGGACCGATGCGTCCGAGGCGCCGGTGGTGGCCGTGGCCGAGCCCGAAGCCCCGGCGGCCGAGGAGCCTGCTGCGGACGAAGCGGCGGCCGAGGAGCCTGTCGCGGAGCCTGCTGCGGACGAAGCGCCTGCCGAGGAGCCTGCTGCAGAGGAAGCGGCGGCCGAGGAGCCTGCTGCAGACGAAGCGGCGGCCGAGGCGCCTGCTGCGGACGAAGCGCCTGCCGACGAGCCTGCCGCTGAGGGCAAGCCGGCTGCGAAGCCCGTGCTCGGCGACATCTCGGCCTTCGATGGCGGCTGGGAGCTCGACGACGAGGTCATGGCGCGCATCTCGGGCTCGCACGAGGCCGTGCCGAGCGACGACGACGAGGGCGAGAAGGCCTGATCGCCTTCGCACCGACGACGGCGGGCCCGCTGCAGCACATGCAGCGGGCCCGTCTTCGTTCGTGCATGCGACGCGGGAACGCGACTCCTCGGCGTGCCGGGCCGTGAGGCGCGCTTGCAGGCGCCCGTGGGCGCCGCGCAGGGCGGGGCCGGGGCAATGGCGGACCAGGGCCGGTCAGGCGCCCCTGGCGCGGTTCAGGGCGTCGACGCCCAGAGCTCGGGCCGGACCTTCGGGAAGATCGGCGAGCGGTCTTCGAGGGCGGCGACGAGGGCGTCGAGACCGTCCGGGTCGTCGCCGCCGAGGCCGTCGGCGATGGCGTCGAGGTTCGCCAGATGCTGGCGCGTGCGCTGTTCGGCGTACTCGACGGCGGTGTCGGTCATGACGATGAACGCCCAGTCCGACGACTGCGCGAGCAGCAGCTCCCGGGCTGCCTGGCGCAGCGCGCGGTCCGCGCGGGCCGACGTGCCGCGGTACCGGTCGACGGCCTGCTGCAGCACGAGCTCGCCTCGCTGCAGCCCGCGGTGCATCCACGCGTTGCGCGGGTTCAGCCACACGCCGAAGTACCCGTTCTCGCCCCAGCTGGACGGCGACGGTTCGGCGATCTGCTGCACCGGTACGCGCTCGAGGTAGGCGCCGGGGGTGTCGGCGGACACGTGCGGGTGCTGCGCCGCTTCGCGGAGCACGTGCTCGAGGAACCACGGCCCCTCGAACCACCAGTGGCCGAAGAGCTCGGCGTCGTACGGGCTGGTGACGTGCGGCGCGACGTCGAGGCGCTCGGACGCCCAGGCGAGCTGTTGCTCACGACACCAGACGTAGTGGCGAGCGTGGGCGCGGGCGACGTCGAACGCGCGCCCCGGGTTCCACGGCTTCTTGTCGTCGCCTTCGCCGGTGACGCGGTAGTACTTCACGCCGGTGTGGACGCGGATGCCGTCCGGATGAATCCATGGCGCGATGTAGTCCGCGGGCAGGTCGAACCCGACGTCGCGGTAGAACTCGCGGTAGTTCGGGTCGCCGGGGTAGCCCTCTTCGGACGACCACACCTGCGACGACGAGTCCGGGTCGCGGCCGAAGAATGCGACGCCGTGGTCGCTGACGATCGGCGCGAAGAGGCCTCGGACGGGGGGGCTGCTCGCGCGCTCGATGCCGTGGCCGTCGACGAACGAGAACCGGACGCCGGCGTCGGCGAGCATCTTGTCGACGCCCGGCCAGTACGCGCACTCGCCCATCCACATGCCTCGGGCGGTGAACCCGAAGCGTTCGGCGAAGTGCTCGGCGGCGGTCACGATCTGCGCGCGGCGGCTGGCGTCGCGAAGCATCAGGGGCAGCGACCCGTGGGTGCCGACGCAGGTGAAAAGCTCGATGCGCCCGGTCTGGTGAAAGCCGGCGAAGGCCCCCGCGAGGTCGCGGCGCCACCGGTTGCGGTAGCGCTCGAGCTGGTGCGTGAACCGATCGTGGTACCAGGTCGCGAGGGGTTCGAAGACCGGATCGCCGGCCGTGCGGTCGCGCTCGGACTCGGCAAGGGCGACGAGGCCCGTGAGGTGCCGCTCGAACCGCTCACGCAGCAGCTCGTCGTCGAGCATCGCGATGAGCGGCTGGGACAGCGAGATCGCGAAGCGCCCGGGCACCGCGTCGCGGTCGAGGGCGTCGCACGCGTCGAGCAGGGGCAGGTACGTCTCGCTGATCGCCTCGAAGAGCCAGGCTTCTTCGAGGTGAACGTCGTTCTCGGGGTGCCGAACGAAGGGCAGGTGCGCGTGAAGAACGATCTGGAACGTACCGCTCATTCGCCGCGCCCCGGCGTGGTGCGGGTCATCCATCGGCTCGACGCGCCGCCCAGCGTACGCTCGGCGACGGGGGTGAGGGCGGCCTGATCCCCGAGGGCCATGGCCTGCTTCGCCTCGTCGCGGCGCCGCATCTCGGACGCGCCGTGGTACCGGGTGCCCACGGGGACGTGAGCCGGCGTCGGGCGCGTGGTCGCACGGGTCGGTGCGGACCCGAGGTGCGCGAAGCGCGGGGGCGCCGAGCCGGCGTGTGACGCCGGCAGCGAGAGGGACGCGCTCTCGGCGATCGAGCGATCCCCGTCGAAGAGCGTGGCGCGCACGACGCGTCCATCGTGCTCCAGATCGACGAACCAGTCGCCTTCGCCGCCGCCGATCGTCGTGTCGACGAGGGTCTCGTCGCCGGCGGTGATGCGTAGCCGATGCGCGCCGAGGGGGACCTCCCAGAACACCCACGCGTGGAGGGGGTCGATCGGGAGCACGCGCACGAAGGTCTCGCCGGTGGCGGTCGAGAAGCGCTCGTGGGTCGGGATCGGGTCGGTCATGGGAGCCTCGAGGAGCCCGAGGAGGTTGGCAGGACCTTCTGTTTCGCATACCCGCGGGGGCGTCGCCAGCGCCAAACGGTGCGGCATGACGCATCGCGGTACGATCGGCGCTTGCCTCGCTTCGCCGAGGGGGCCAGGTTTCGCCTCAGAACGACGGACCCGTGCCGGGCCGGCAGTCGTGCGCTGTGCGCACTCCGCTGCACGCCGGACCCGACCCCGGACCGCGGTGCACCCGACCGGCGAGACCGAACTCGCCCGCGCCCCGTGGAGGCTACCCGTGGAGATTTTCGACCGCATGCAGGACCTGCGTTACGGCGCGCTGCACCTGCACACCGACGAGGCGACGGGCCTGCGTGCCGTCGTCGCCGTGCACAACACCCGGCTGGGCCCGGGGATCGGCGGCTGCCGCTGCATCCCCTACGCCACGTCGGACGCTGCGATCACCGACGCCATGCGTCTGGCGCGCGGCATGTCGTACAAGGCCGCGATCAGCGGGCTGCCGCACGGTGGTGCGAAGGCGGTCATCATGCTGGACGCCGATCGGGAGTACGACCGCACGGCGCTCTTCGAGGCGTACGGGCGGTTCGTCGACCAGATCGGCGGGGCGTACATCACCTGCGAAGACAGCGGCACATCGACGTCCGACATGGACATCGTCGCGACGCAGACCCGTCACGTGCTCGGCACGTCGGCGGGCTCCGGCGACCCGTCGCCGTACACGGCCCTCGGCGTGCGCCGCGGGATCGAGGCGGCGGTGAAGTTTCAGCTCGGGCGCGATGACCTCGACGGACTGCACGTCGCCGTGCAGGGCGTCGGTCACGTCGGGTACTACCTCGTGAAGGAGCTGCACGCCCTCGGCGCGCGGATCACCGTCGCGGACATCAACGCCGACAACGTGCAGCGGTGCATCGACGACTTCGGCGTCAACGCGGTGCCGACGAGCGGCATCCTGTCGCTCGAGTGCGACGTGCTCGCGCCCTGCGCCCTCGGCGCGGTGTTCGACGACGACTCGATCCCGGCGCTGAACACGAAGATCATCGCCGGCGCGGCAAACAACGTGCTCGCCGAGGACCGGCACGGGGTCGAGCTCTTCAAGCGCGGCATCCTCTACGCCCCCGACTACGCCATCAACGCTGGCGGCCTCATCAACGTCGCCATCGAGTACAGCCCCGACGGCTACGACGCGGGTCGCGCGACGGAGCAGGTCACCGGGCTCTACGACGCGATGTGGGGCATCTTCGAGCGGGCGAAGGCCGAGGACACCCCGACGCACATCATCGCCGACCGCATCGTCGAGGAGCGCATCTTCGGATGAAGGCGGCGAGTGCAGAATGCGCAACGCCCCGCTGGCAGTTACCAGCGGGGCGTTGTCGTAGGAGCGTCGCGACATCGTCACGCCGAGAGCGGTCAGGGCTCGAGGACCGGCTGACCGATATCGCCGCTGCCGGCGCAGTCCAGCGTCCCCGAGTCCGAGCGAATGACGCAGGTGCGCGGGCTCAGAGACGCGCCCGTCGCGAACGCGCGGGTGCGACCCGAGAATAGCCCGGACGGAGCGTTGTCTCCGATGCACCGGATGTTTCCATCCTCAAGCAGGCCGCAGACTACGGTCCACGCCACGGTCATGTCGACGTAGTCCACACCGGGCGGATTCGGCGGCGCTGTGACGCCGCGTGCCGACCGGCAGATGATGTGACCATCGGCGTCGAGTACGCAGGCGGTGTCGAGCCCGATTGCGATGTGCTCGATCTCGGTTCCGGACGGCGGGAGCCACGTGCCGTTGCCACCGCCCGTTTCGCGGCCCTGGCAGAGGACGGCATTGTCGGCACGCACGGCGCAGTATCCGAACCGTGATGCCGCGATGTCGACGAACGGGTTGCCCGGGTCGTTCGGGAGGACCGAACCACTCTGCAAAGTGGCACCGGGCGACGCCTCGAGCCGGCCTGATTCGCGGCGCACGATCGATCCGAGTTCGAACGCTGCGCACTCGACGACCGGGTCGGCACCAGGCGAGAACACGTGGAACGGGGATCCGCCGGATCGACGCACGTAGGCTGCGCCGAGGTTGTCCACTGCGCAGACTGAGCCGGCGTGGCCGGCGGAGACCTGGCGCCAGTTCACACCGGGGAACGATGGACTGTACCCAGTGCTCTCGATGAGCCTTCCGTCGACTCGAATCATGGCGGTGAAGAATCGACCGGCGGACGCCGCGTCGCGGGGATGACCGCAGCTGTCCGGGCAGCTGCCGCCGCAGTCCACCCCGGTCTCGTCGCCGTTCTCGACCTCATCGTCGCAGGTCGGGACCTGGCACACATCGGTGGTGCAGACACCGGACTCGCAGTCCGAGGCTTCGATGCAGTCGCTGCCGTCGGCGAACTCGCGGCAGGCGTTGTCGATGATGCCGTCGCAGTCGTCGTCCGTGTCGTTGTCGCAGTCCTCGACGGGCGTGAACCAGACCTGACCGGTGAAGATGAACGGGCTGTCGTTGCCGTGCTTGAAGAACCAGCGCACGACGGTGTTTGCCCCGGAGTCGATGTCGCCATACGCGATGAGCGCGCCGTCCGAGTCGTTCGGCGAGTCCCAGCTCGCGCCACGCAGGGCGTCGGGGTCGGCGCCGGTGCCGTACGGGTGCTGGTACGGCGCGTGCTCGGCGGAGCCGCTGTAGTTCAGCGTGATGTGCACGTCCTCGATCGTGTCGGCGTAGAAGCTGCGGATGCCGACGTCGGCGCAGAACACGCCATCGATGACGAAGAGGTCGTCGTACCGGGGGTTGTCGGCGTTGATCGCCGCGCTGCGGCAGGAGTCGATGCCCGGGATGTCCGTCGAGAGCGCCGAGTTCACGCTGCCGTCGACGGTGAAGAGCTCGACGGTGTCGTCCGCGCCCGTGCCGGCTTCGCCGTCGGCGTCGACGATGCCCTCGCACCACACGGCCTGGCCGGTGGTGCGAAGCTGGCGACCCTCGACCGTCTCGGTCATCCGAATGATCTCGAGGGTGCCGGACGCCGGGTCCGCGCGCACCTCGAAGTCCGCGAGGACGATCGCGTTCTCGGGCATCTCCGCGAGGTCCGCTGCGCCCGTCGGCGTGTGCGTGTCGGGCGTGGTGACCGCGGACGCAGAGTCCGTCGGGGTGTCGACGGCATCCGTGCCACAGGCCCCGAGAAGGGCGACGGCAGCCGAAGCCGCTGCGAAAGACAGACGACGCATGAGAAGTCCCTGAAGGGATGTAGGGGGTAGACGCCCAGCAGAATGGCGGGCTTGCGCGTCCGACGCAAGTCCCGACCGATCGTCCCGTGATCTCATCGACCGGAATCCGCTTCGGATTCACGTGACCGATCTTCCGGTCCTGGTAGGCCCCAGCGCACCCCGTCTCGTCGGCTGTCGCCCAACCGGAACGTAGCAGTCTCCAGCTACCAGCGTGGCTCAGCGGCCACAGGTCCGTAGGTCGGCCAGAGCACCTCGGTGCGGCGATTGCCCACGATGCGATCCATCGTGGCCCAGCAGAGCAGCTCGTCGCCCACTGCGTAGTATGCGCATCCGCCGGTGGTATCGATGTCGATCCAGTCGGGCGCGGGAGCGAGGACCGAAGACTGCTCGAGCCGAGTGCCACGGTGGTACGCATACCCCGGCCATCCCGGGCCGCCGCATCGGACCTGGCCGTCGACCGAGCGCACCGCGCAGACGCCCACACGGGTGTCGTGAATGGACTCGACGGCCCCGAACGAGTCAGAGATGCGATAGAAATTGCCGCCGAGATGCGGTCCGGCGAGGGCAAAGAAGCCGTACAACCGCGGGCAGTACATCCCGCCGGCGTTGTCGAGTGCGCAGGCGTGGGTCTCTTCGATCGCGAGATCGACCCAGTGCGTGGCTGGGGGCAGCGGTGCCGGCCACGGGCGGGTCACGGGTTCGTCGTCTCCGTACGACCACGTCAGGTCGGGGTGGGCCCGCTCCATGTTCCGGCCCCAGACGTAGATCTCACCGTCGTCCGTCACGACGCCGGTCTGCTGCGTCCCGATCTCGAGTTGGACGATCTCGCCGATGTCGCCGGGGAGGGCGACCCGCGGGGGGATGCCCGGCCACGACGCCCAGTGGACCTCGTTGCGTCCGTTGCCGAGACGTTCCGGGTTGTCGGACCAGCAGAACACCTCGTTGTCCTCACGAACCGCGCACGCGTGGTAGGTGTGCGCGCCCGCGAATCGGGCCGGGCCGCCGAGCTCGACCGTCGGGCGACCGGGGGCGTCGAGCCGCTGGTTGTTCGTTGCTGCACCGCCGGGGATGATCGGTGCGAAACCACCGCTGCCCCAGCAGTGCACATCGCCGTCGGTCGATGCCCCGCATGCGAACCGCGTGCCCCCGGACATCGAGACGAACTCCACGTCGTGGGACACGACGGGGCTGCTCCCGTCCGTCAACACGTACGGGGTGGTTCCGACACCCGCCATCCATGGATTCGTGCCCCAGCACCGAGTGCGGCCCGCCCGGGATACGCAGGCTCCGCTCTCGTGGATCCAGTGGTTCTGGACGTACCGGCACGAGTCTGCGCAGCTGCCGCCGCAGTCGACGCCGGTCTCGTCGCCATTCTCGACGCCGTCGTCGCAGGTCGGCGCCTGGCAGGCGTCATCCGTGCAGACTCCGGATTCGCAATCGGCGGCTTCGATGCAATCGCTGCCGTCCGCGAACGCACGACATGCGTTGTCGATGATGCCGTCGCAGTCGTCGTCCGCGCCGTTGTCGCAGTCCTCCGTGGGCGTGAACCACACCTGACCGGTGAAGACGAACGGGCTGTCATTGCCGTGCTTGAAGAACCACCGCACGACCCGGTTCGCCCCCGACGCAATGTCTCCGTACGCAATGAGTGCGCCGTCGGAGTCGTTCGGGGCGTCGGCCAGCGCGGCCCGCAGCGCGTCGGGGTCGGCCCCGGTGCCGTACGGGTGCTGGTACGGCGCGTGGTCCGCGGCGCCGCTGTAGTTCAGCGTGATGTGCACGTCCTCGATCGTATCGGTGTAGAAGCTGCGGAGGCCGACATCGGCACAGAACACGCCGTCGATGACGAAGAGGTCGTCGTACCGCGGGTTCTCGGCGTCGATTGCCGCGCTGCGGCACGCGTCGATGCCCGGGAGGTCCGTGGAGAGCGCCGAGTGAACGCTGCCGTCGACGGTGAAGAGCTCGACCGAGTCGACCGCGCCGGAGCCCGCCACGCCGTCGACGTCCACGATGCCCGCACACCACACCGCCTGGCCCGTCGTGCGGAGCCGGCGGCCGTCGACCGTCTCCGACCATCGCACGATCTCGAGGGTGCCGGACCCCGGGTCCGCGCGCACTTCGAAATCCGCGAGGACCACTGCGTCTTCGGGCACCATGGCTGGAGCCGCCGCCGGCGCGTTCGGCGCTGACACCGCGTTCGTCGTGCGGTCCGGTTCGTCAGCAGATTCAGTGCCGCAGGCAAGAGAGAGCGCGACCGCGGACACGACCGCTGCAATGGTCAAGCAACGCATGGAACCCCTCGATGTGTTGAACGGGAACACCGCTTGCACCGTCTCTGGAACTCGCGAGGTGTGCAAGTCCCACGCACGGACAACGCCCCTCGACGACACCGTCCGAGCCCGCCATACGCCGCGCCGTGTCTCACATCGACCGGTCGTTCTTGTCGACCCGGGCCGCGATCCTCGCCAGTCCGGGCACATCGACCGCGACCTCGACAGCGGTCAACGCGTGCCAGCGGGTGTCGAGCTGCTCGACGAGGGCGAGATCCCCCGGGGCGTCGAGCCACGCGAGAAAGAACGCGTCGCCCATGCCGTAGAGCTTGTCGCCGACGATCGGGGTCCCGAAGAGCGAGAGGTGGGCCCGGATCTGGTGCTGCCGCCCACCGTCGATGCGGACGTCGAGGATCGCATGGCCCCCGTCACGGCCGCGGCCCGTCACGTGGGTCGCGCAGGGCAGATCCCCCGCGCCCATGCGCAGCCGCACCTCGCTCTCGGCGTCGAAGCCGAGCGGGGTGTCGAGGGTGCGCGTCTCGCCGACGCCCCATCGTTGCCCGGGATCCACGACCCGGGCGCGGTACCGCTTGTCGACGCGACCCTCGGCGAACGCGGCGCGCAGGGCGCGGATCGCGTCGAGTCCCCGCCCGCAGACGAGGCACCCCGAGGTGTCGCGGTCAAGGCGGTGCACCGGTTCGATGCGCTCGTTCGGCCATCGCAGCGCCAGCCAGGCCTCGACCGTCCGCGTCGCCTCGTGCGCCGTCCGGTGCACGAGCAGCCCCGCGGGCTTGTCGATGACGATCCAGTCGTCGCTCGTGTCGATGACCCGGATGCGATCGAGCGCCGGCGTCGCCGGATCGGCGCGCTCGATCCGCGGCACGAGCACGACGTCGCCCGGGCGCATCCGCGTCGCCGGCTTCGCCCGCCGACCGTCTTCGATGCGTACCCCGCCGCGGATGATGGACGCGACCTGTGATCGACTCGCCCGCCTGATCCGTTCGGTGAGGACGCGGTCGAGGCGCCATCCGTCCTGGTGCGGACCCACCTCGTACCGGTCGATCCACCCGGCCTCGGGCGAGTCGGGGTTGTCAGCGGGCGATTCGGGGTCCATCTCTCGCAGGCGTTCGTTCGGGGGCACCCGGGGCGAGCGTGCGATCGACGGCCCGGCGCCGCCGACCGCGTCCCTCACGCGAGAGCGCGCCATGCAGGTTCATATCCTGACGTCGACCGTCAGCGACAACTACTTCTACCTGATCGAGAGCGCCGGTGACGGCCTGCTGATCGATCCGATCGACGCGCCGGTGGCAGTCGAGGCGGTCCGGGGGCTCGGCCTCGACCGGGTGCGGATCCTCGCGACCCACGGCCACCCGGACCACATCGGCGGCAACGCCGCGGTGGTCGACGCCCTCGGGTGCGAGGTCCTCGCGCCGTCGCACGGGTCGACGTTCACGATCGAGCACGACCACGCGGTCTCGGATGGCGATACGGTGACGGTCGGCGACACCGACTGGCGCGTGCATCATCTGCCCGGGCACACCGACGACCACGTGGTGCTGCACCACGGCGAGCACCTGATCAGCGGCGACGTGGTCTTCGTCGCTGGCGCCGGGCACTGCCGATTCGGCGGCGATCCGTGTGAGCTCTACACGACGTTTCACCAGCGGATGGCCGACCTGCCGGACGCGCTGACGTTCTACCCCGGGCACGACTACGCCGCGCGCAACGCGTCGTGGATCCTGTCCGTCGACCCGGGCAACGCCGCAGCCGCTGCGCTGCAGGGCGCCGCCTCGAAGCGATCCCGCGCCGATGGCCCGTGGCTGCACACTCTCGGCGCCGAGCGGGCGATGAACCCGTTCTTTCGCGTCGGGGATCGCGACCTGAGGCAGACCCTCGCCGCGACCGGGATCCTTGACCTCGTGACGCCGTCCGACGATCCCGCCGAGACTGCGTTTCGCGCCCTGCGCGCGCATCGAGACCGGTTCTGACCGTGAAGTTGCCTCTCGCACAGCAGATCCTCGCCGTCGTCGCCGCGGCTGGCCTCGTCGGCGCCGTCGTTCTCGTCGACGACGAGCCCCTCGACCGCCTCGTCGTGGACTCGCTCGCCGGCACGGATGGGCAGCTCGTCGATGCGCCCGCGGCGCCGTTCGTGCTCGAAGACCTCGACGGCAACCCCGTCGCGCTCGAGGACCTGCGGGGTGAGGCGGTCTTTCTGAACTTCTGGGCGACGTGGTGCCCCCCGTGCCGGGAAGAGCTGCCGTCGATGATGGTGCTCGCCGAGCAGATGGAGGGCCGGCCGTTTCGCATGGTGGCGGCGTCCCAGGACGAGTCGCACCAGGAGCTCGTCGCCTTTCTGCTCGAGTTCGGCGTCGACCCGTCGCGCATCCTCGTGCTGCGCGACGTCGACGGTGAGGTCGCCCGACGCTACGGCACCGAGCTCCTGCCCGAGACGTACCTGATCGACCCCGAGGGGACGATCGTGGCGAAGTACGTGAACACTCGCGACTGGACCGACCCCGCCTTTCGGTCCATCCTGGAGCGCATGATCACGCGCACCTGGCGCGGCGGCTGAGTCCGACCGCACCGGGTCGGGAGTCCGCAACCGATGTCGACCGTCACAGGGGTGTACCGAGGGGTCCGCGGACTCACGACCGCGATCAAGGACGCAGGACGCCTGCGTGAGATCGTGTCCGTGCTCGTAAAGCACGGGTTCGGCGCGATGGTGACCCGGCTGAACCTGCACGAGGTCGTCGGTGTCCGCGGGCTGATGGACTACACGGACGACGACGCCGTGCCGTACTCGACGGCGCGTCGCATCCGGATGTCGATCGAGGATCTCGGGCCGACCTTCGTGAAGCTCGGCCAGATCCTGTCGACCCGCCCGGACCTCGTGCCCGAGGACGTCGTCGACGAGCTGCAGTCGCTGCAGGACGACGTGCCGGTGGTGCCGTGGGACGAGATCCGCGCGGTCATCGAGTCCGAGCTCGGCGGCGACGTCGACGATCTCTTCGGCGCGATCGAAACCGAGCCCCTCGCCAGCGCGTCGATCGCGCAGGTGCATCTGGCCACGCTGCTCGACGGGTCCGAGGTCGTCGTGAAGGTGCAGCGCCCGTCCATCGCGACGCGGATCGACAGCGACCTGCACATCCTGCAGTTCCTCGCGCGCCGCGCCGAGCTGATGGTGCCGGAGCTGCAGCTGATGGACCCGGTCGGGATCGTCACGGAGTTCGAGAAGGCGATCCGCAAGGAGCTCGATTTCTCGACCGAGCGGCACCACATCGGGCGCTTTCAGATCAACTTCGAGACCACCGAGCGGGTGCACATCCCGGCCGTGTACGACAGCCACTGCTCGCCGCGCGTGCTGACGATGGAGCGGATGCGTGGCGTCAAGGTCACGCTCGCGCCGGACCAGCTCGGCGTCGACCCGTACGACGTCGCGCCGCGCATGCTGCGGCTGCTCTTTCAGATGATCTTCCGCGACGGGTTCTTTCACGGGGACCTGCACCCGGGGAACATCCTCATCGCGCCGGACGGCGACATCGGGCTGATCGACTTCGGGCTCGTCGGGCGCCTGACCCCGCGGCAGCGCGATCACGTCCTCGACATCCTCATCGGCATCAGCCGGCAGGACTACGAGACGGTGGCGCGGGTGTACTACGAGCTCGGCATCAAGGTGCCGGGGGTGCGGTACGACTACGAGGCGTTCGAAGCCGACGTGATCGACGTCATGGAGCGCCACGTCACCGACAAGACGCTGTCCGAGATCGACATCGGCGCGTTCTTCGGTGACCTGGTCGCGGGCGCGATCCGGCACCGCATCAAGATGCCGCCGAACTACACGATGGTGTTCAAGGCGCTGATGACGATCGAGGGCATCGGCAAGACGCTGGCCCCCGAGATCAACTTCATCGAAGAGGCGCAGCCCTTCGTCCGCGAGGTGCTGCAGGACCGGTACAGCCCGCGTCGCCTCGTGAAGCAGGGCGTCGACACGCTCGACAGCCTCAGCCGGTTCATGCGCGCGGTGCCCATGACCGCGACGCAGTTGATGCAGGACGCCCAGCGCGGCGAGCTGCAGTTCAAGGCCGAGGTGCGGGCGATCGATCGCCTCGCCGACGCCCACAACCGGTCGCAGGCGCGGCTCGCCCGGTCGATCGCGTTTGCCGGATGCGTGCTGGCGATGGCGCTGACCTGGGACGTCGACGCCCCGCGGGTGCTGGGCATGACGTGGATCGCGTTCGTGCTGCTGATCGCGTCCGGTCTGCTCGGTCTGCCGCTCGTCGTGGCGTTCGTTCGCAACCGTCCGGGATCGAACTTCCTGGATCGAAACGGCTGACACGTCGTTGAAACAGGCGTGGGGCGCGTTGACCCCTCGTCCCGCGCTCGGGTATCGTCCCGAGACGACTTCGATCCGGTGAGGCATCCGATGGCCGAGAAGCGCAAGACCCAGGCAATCAGCCTGCTGGAAGGCATCCTCGATGACACGCGCAACGAGGCGGAGGCCGAGCGCCAGCGCATCGAGGCCGAGCTCAAGGCGAAAGAGGAGGCCGAGCGCCAGGCGCGAGAGGCCGAAGAGGCCCGCCGTCGTGCCGACGCCGAAGCCCGCCTCGCCGCCGAGGAGGAGCGTCGCCGGCAGGCCGCCGAACGCCGCGCCGCCGAGCTCGAGCGCATGCGGATCGAGGAGCTGAAAGAGAAGGGCCTCTGGAAGGAGCCCGAGCCCGAACCGGAGCCGGCGCCCGCGCCGGTGGCCCAGCCGACCGAACCCCAGCGCCCGCAGCAGAGCACGACCGAAGCGCTCGCCGTGCAGCAGGCGAACCAGAAGAAGTCGCGCCTCGGGCCGATCCTCGCGGCCGCCGCGGCCGTGCTGGTCCTCGGCGGTGGTGCTGCCGCCTTCGTGATCGTCGAAGGGATGGAGTACGTCGACGCGAGCACGTCGTTCGCCAAGGCCGAGGCGGCAACGTCGCCGCTGGCCAACGCGGTCGCCGTGGTCGGGTTCGAGCCGATCCCCGAGCCCGAGATCATCGAGGCGGAGCCCGACGACGAGCCGACGACGAACGCCGCCACCACGTCGCGCCCGGCGTCGAGCGGTTCGTCCGGCTCGTCGAGCGGTTCATCGGGCAGCTCGGGAGCGAGCTCCGGCTCGAGCGGGCCGCGCCTGCAGCTGGGCGGCTCGCTGCGTCGCGACCGCTGACCGCGGATCACGTCCGGGGCGACGGCCCGTCCTCAAGGGCCGGCGACGTGCGTGCGGCGATCCTCGGGTCGCGGCGCATGTCGTGAGCGAGCGTCAGCGCCCGACGACGAGCTGCTGGCCGATGATGATCGCGTCGTCGTCCGACAGGCCGTTCCACCGCGTGATGTCGCTCGGTCGGACGCCGAACCGGCGCGCGATGCCGATCACGGTGTCGCCGGACCGCACGGTGTAGACCCGGCGAGACCGCTGGGACTGCCGCTCCTCGGCCTCTCGCCACGCCTCGTACTCGGGGGAGTCGATGCGCAGGGCGGTGACCTCGTCGTCGAGCCGCACGATGGAGTCGTCGAGCGAGCGGTCCGCGTCGACGAAGACCTGGAGCGTCATGCCCGACCAGATGGCGGCGCGGGGGTCGAGGTCGTTCCACGCCGAGAGCTCCCACAGGTCGACGTCGAAGTGCGCGGCGATGTCGGCGAGCCGGTCGGCGTCGTGCACCTCGTAGAACACGCGCCGGGTGCCCGGGGGCGCGAACGCGGTCGCCGGCAGGAGCACGACGTCGTCGTCGTCATCGTCGTCGCCGCCGCGTGGGGTGCCGCGGCCCTCGGTGGGTACGATGACGTCGATGCCGTAGGGCGCGTGCTCGCGGCGTCCGAGCCCGTTGATGGCGCGCAACGTAGAGGCCGACATCCCGTACCGGTCGGCGACCTCGTCGATCGTCTCGCCGAAGCGCAGGGGCACGAGTTCGTGCTCACCGCCCCAGTCGTCGATCACGTCGGCGATCTCGTCGGCGAAGTCGTCCCCGGTGCCCGGCGGCACCCGCAGTGACCAGGTCTCGGGATCGTCGGGGGTGGCCGGCCGGCGCAGCGACGGGTTCAGGTCTTCGAGGGTCTCGACGGGTACGTCGATCGCTTCGGCCACGAGGGTCAGGCGCGTCCCGCCGTCGACGCCGATGGTGTCCCACGCGATCGGCGGCTCGGGCACGACGGCGTCGTAGCCGAACACGTGCGGGTTTCGATCGATGACCGCGAGCGCGATGATCAGCAGCGCGTACCGGCGGGCGTCCGAGTACATGCAGTCGTACCGATCCATCACCCAGAAGTCGGTGACGTTGTTCTCGCGGATCTCGCCGCGGACGTGCCCGCCGCCGGCGTTGTAGGCGGCGAACGCGAGAGGCCACGACCGAAAGCGGGCGTGGTTCTCGAGCAGGTACTCGATGGCGAAGCGGGTGCTGACCATCGGGTCGAGGCGGTCGTCGACCGCGCCGTCGATGCGCATGCCGCGGCCGATCGCCGTGCGCTGCATGAACTGCCACATCCCCACCGCGCCGGCGTGCGACACGGCGTCGTTGGTGAATGCGCTCTCGACGGCGGCGACCCAGACGAGATCCCGGGGCGCGCCGAGCTCGTCGGCGACCGCGTTGATCGCGGCGCGCCACCGGCCCGCGCGGGCAAACCAGCCGGTGCCCATGCGCCGGCCGTCGGTGGCGAAGAACTCGAGGGTGTCGAGCAGCGGCGCGTGGTGCACCGTCGTCAGGCCGAAGGGCAGATCGGTGATCGCGTCGGGGTCGAACGAGAGCGGCCCGATCGGCTCCGGATCCTGCAGGGTCGCGCTCGCCCGGTCGATGTCGTCCATCGCGTCGCGTTCGGCGAGCTCGGGCCGATCCATGGGCACGATGCCCTCGTACTCGGCATCGAACCCGACGCCGGGGACGGGGCCCAGCCCGCTCGTCGCTGCCGCGCGATCCGCGACGAAGGCCGCGTGCGCCGCACGAAGATCGGCGGCGTCGCCGTCGAACTGGGCCGCCGCGGGGGCGGCGCCGAGGGCGGCGAAGAGCAGCGTGAGGATGGCGAGAGCGCGGGGCATGAGCCTCGTCGTGCGCGGACCGGGACCGCGGGACCGTAGACACGCAGCGTCGGCGTCGTCAATCTGAGGTGCGGCGCAACCGCACGGTGGAATGGCGCCCCGACCCACCGCGTTGAGCCCCCCCGAGTGCCTCGTTCGAACCGCCCCGAATTCATGCCGCAGCCCGGTCCCGCATCTCTGCCTCTCGTCGTGCTCTTCGCTGTGTTGGCCGCGCCAGCCACGGCGGGCGAGCTCGCCGATCCGAGCGCGGTGCGGTCGTTCTGCGACCTCGCGGATCCGGCGCCGCCGGTCGTGTCGGTGTCGACCGTGGCGGATCCCGGCAGTGAGGCGGTCCTCGAAGGCAGCGGCGCGGCCGTCGACGGCGTACTGGTTCACGGGGACGCCGCGTGGGCCGACGGTGTCGCTGCGCGGGACCGCGCTCACGCCAGGGCGCGCGTGCTGCTGCAGGCGCACGTCGTCGACGTGGTCGCGTCCAGCTTCGCGTTCGACCCGTGGGACGAAGCGCTCGGTGTGCTCTCGGTCGATGTCACCGACGGCATCCCGCTGCACGGCGGCGCGTGGTCGCTCGGGCTCGAGGGCACCGACCGGGTCGCGTTCGCCGTCGACGAGGAGACCGCCGAGGATCTCGTCGCGCTGCGGCGGATGGGCTCGCTCTCGATGCGCGTCGTGTTCGAGGTCGCCACCGCTGCGGATCCCGACGCGTCCTGGTGCCTCGAGGGCGACGACGGGAGCGTGACGATCGCCGCGCGCCTCGTGTCCGCCGAGATCGTGGAGCCGCTGACGGACCGGGTGCGTGCCCGCGCCACGACGGATCGCTTCGACGCCGGGCGGGTGCGCTACGGCGTCGAGCCGTGCGGCACGGTGGACGTCGCCGAACCGGTGGCCGAGGTCGCGCGGGTGCGGGTGTCGAGCGAGGACGGCGTCGCCGGCGAGATCGCGCCGCTGGTGCAGCTCTATCTCGAGGCCCACTTGTCGGACTGCTACGTGCGGCACCTCGCGGCAAACGCGCGGCTGCAGGGAGCGATGACCCTCGGGTTCCGCATCGACGACGCCGGCCACAGCGCAGACGCCGAGGTGCTGATCGACGCGGTCGACAGCCCGGACCTGACCCGGTGCGTGATGACCGCGATCGACGGGCTCGACCTGCCGGGGGACGGCGCAGCGGCGTCGGACGTGCAGCTGACCGTCACGTTCGACCCCGACGGCGCGGATGCGACGACGAGCCCCTGACGCGCCGCGCGACGGTCGTCGAGCGGCGCCAACGGCCCGACTTTTCGGGTGTTCATGATTGACACCGGGCGCCCGCCCGTGCACGCTGCCGCGCCCCGCTGCCGCACGGAGCCCGCGGTGAAGATCGATCTCAAAGAACTGCGCGAAGGGCCGAATCCGGTCGCCTTCGATGTGAACGCCGACGAGGCGCACACGTGGTTCCGTGAGGTCGACGGGCTGTATCGGGGGCAGGGCGAACCGCTGCACGCCGACCTGTCGCTGCAGCGCCTCGACGACATCATCCTCGTGCGCGGCTCGCTGGCGGGCCCGTACGGGTACACGTGTGCGCGGTGTCTGGCGGAGCGGTCCGAGGACCTGGACCTGGACGTGACGTGGACGCTGATGCCCCACGACAAGATGCTCGACGAGCAGACGTCGCCGGACGAGGAGTTCGAGCTGACCACCGACGATCTCGACGTCAGCTTCTTCGATAGCGACGAGATCGACCTGGGCGCGCTGATGCGCGAGCTGGTCCTGCTCGAGCTCGACCCGATCCCCCATTGTGAGGTTGACGCCTGCGAGGCAGACGGCTATCTGACCGCGCACTCGCAGGCGGAGCCCGACGAGGGCGAGCGGCTGGACCCCCGGTGGGCCCCCCTCGCCGCGTTGAAGCAGAAGCTCGCGTCGTCCGCCGAGGACGCCGACGACGCATCCGAGTGACCCCTGCGCCTCCGGCGCATCCGAAGGAGAGGCATCATGGCCGTCCCGAAGCAGAAGAAGAGCAAGGCCCGCACCCGCCAGCGTCGGTCGCAGCACGATCGCATCACCCCGAAGAACGTGTCGTGGTGCGAGCACTGCGGCGCCCGCAAGCTGCCGCACCGCGTGTGCCTCAGCTGCGGTACGTACAAGGGGCGTCAGGTCCTCTCGATCGTCGCCCGCTGAGCTCGCCATGACGGTGCCGACCACCGTTCTGATCACCTCGGATCACGCCGGCGTGCGTGAGAAGGCCGAGCTGGGTGCCTTCCTGGCGACCCTCGGCTACGAGGTGCGGGATCTCGGGCCGCACGACACGACCTCGATCGACTACCCGGGGCAGGCCCACCGCCTGGCCCGCGACGTAGTCGCCAGCGAGGGCGCAGCGTGGGGTGTGCTGATCTGCGGCAGCGGCATCGGCATGTCCATCGCGGCCAACCGGGTGCCCGGCGCCCGCGCCGCGCTCTGCCACAACGGCTACACCGCCCGCATGGCCCGCGAGCACAACGACGCGAACATCCTCGTCGTCGGCGCTCGCGTGCTGGGCAACGAGATGATGAAGGAGTGTGTGCGCGTCTTTGCGCAGACGTCCTTCACCCCCGGCGACGACGGCCGCCACGCGCGCCGCGTCTCCGCCATCGAGCCCGACGCCTGACGTTCGGGGCTCCTCGCCCCCCGAGGACGCCGCATGCGTTGCCCTCGCTGCGGACACATCGAAGACCGCGTCGTCGACAGCCGAGTCGGCCGCGACGGTCATGCGATCCGCCGACGCCGTGAGTGCCTCGACTGTGGCGCGCGGTTCACGACCTACGAGCGCGTGGAGCTCAGCCTGCCGCTGATCATCAAGCGCGACGGTCGCCGCGAGCCCTGGGACCGCGGCAAGCCGATGCGCGCCCTGCGGGTCGCCTGCCAGAAGCGCTCGGTGAGCACCGACGCGCTCAACCAGGTCGTCGATCGGATCGAGCGTGAGCTCGCCGCGCTCGGCGACCGTGAGGTCGCAGCGAGCGCCGTCGGTGAGCTGCTCATCGCCGAGCTTCGCCAGCTCGATGACGTGGCCTACCTGCGCTTCGCGTCCGTCTATCACTCGTTCGACACGATCAACGAGTTCCTGGCCGAGGCCGCACGCGTGCGTCGAGAGAGCCTCGACGGCGCCCCCACCGACAGCGACGAGCCGCCGGAGGCCGCATGACGACCGAGAGTGATGACGTCCGGTACATGCAGCGGGCCCTCGACGAGGCGGCGCGCGGACGGTGGACCGCTCGGCCGAACCCGATGGTCGGTTGCGTGCTCGTCCGCGACGGCGAGATCGTCGGCGTCGGGCATCACGTCCGTGCGGGTGAGCCACACGCCGAGGTGAACGCGCTTCGAGACGCCGGCGATCGTGCGAAGGGCGCGACGGCGTACGTGAACCTCGAGCCCTGCAGCCACCACGGGCGCACGCCGCCCTGCACGGACGCGCTGCTCGACGCGGGGGTCGCTCGCGTCGTCGCCGGCATGATCGACCCGAACCCGCGGGTCAGCGGGCAGGGGCTCGCGCGGCTGCGCGACCACGGGGTGCAGACGACCGTCGGCGTGCTCGAGGCCGAGAGCCGCGCGCTGAACGCCGACTTCGTGACCCGGATGACCCTCGGTCGCCCGCGGGTCACCGTGAAGCTCGCCCAGTCGCTCGACGGGCGCATCGCCACCCGCACCGGGGACAGCCGCTGGATCAGCGGCGCAGCGTCCCGCCGGCGGGTGCACCTGGAGCGCGCGGACAGCGACGCGATCCTCGTCGGTACACGCACCCTGTTGCTGGACGATCCGCGCCTGAACACGCGCCTCGACGACCACCCGGACGCGCCGTCGCCGCACCGCTGGGTGCTCGACCCGACCCTCGCCGTACCGGACAGCGCCGCGGTGCTCGACACCTCGGTCGCCGCCACGACGATCGTCACCGGGCCCCGCGCCGACGCCGAGCGGCGCGCCGTGCTGGAGTCCCGGGGCGTGCAGGTTGTCGCGGTCGACGCCGTCGGCACCCACCTCGATCTCGCCGGCGTCCTGCGGGCGATGGCCGAGCGCGGGCACCAGCGTCTGCTCGTCGAAGGCGGGGGCGAGCTCGCCGCGGGGCTGCTCGAGCAGGGGCTGGTCGACCGCATGCTGCTCTTCGTGGCGCCGGTGATCATCGGCGGACGCGACGCCGTACCGTCGGTGGGCGGGGTCGGCGCCGACACCGTCGCCGAAGCGATCCGAGCACGACGCATCGAAGCGACGCAGATCGGCGACGACGTCCTGCTCGACGTGACGTTGGGCGACGTCGCCGACTGAAAGATCCTTGCGGACGCCCGACCGCCCGCCTACCCCTGCCCCGACGCCGCGCTGCGGCCCACCGCAGGTCCCCCGGACGCGCATGTTCACCGGTCTCATCGCCGACATCGGGCGGGTTCGCCGCATCGAACACCGCGGTCGCGACGCCCGTCTCGACATCGCGACCGGACTCGACACGTCGGACTTCGTCCTCGGCGAGAGCATCGCCGTGAACGGGGTCTGTCTGACGGTGACGCGGTTCACGAACGACTCGTTCGCAGCCGACGCGTCCACCGAGACCCTGTCGCGCACCGCCCTCGGCGATCTGCGGACGGGGTCGAACGTGCACCTCGAACGTGCGCTTGCCGTCGGTGACCGCCTCGGCGGGCACATCGTGCAGGGCCACGTCGACGGGGTCGGCACTCTCGACTCGATCGAGCCCGACGGCGACGCGTGGCACCTGCAGGTGTCGATGCCGAAGCCGCTGCGGGACCAGCTCGTCGAGAAGGGATCGATCACGATCGACGGCGTCTCGCTGACCGTGAACGCGCTCACGCCGAACGGCTGTCGCCTGACGATCGTCCGCTTCACCGCCGACGAGACCCACCTGGTCAGCGGCGGCGCCGGTCGGCGCGTGAACATCGAGACCGACATCATCGGAAAGTACGTGCAGCAGATGGTGCTCCGCGCGACCGGCGGGACCGATCGGTCCCGTGGGCTGTCGGACCTGCTGCGCGAGTATGGCTACCTCGACAACCCCTGAGGTTCGGATGCCCCTGGCCCCCATTGCAGATGCCCTCGAGGCGATGCGCCGCGGCGAAGTGGTCATCCTCGTCGACGACGAGGACCGCGAGAACGAGGGCGACCTCGTCGTCGCCGCGGAGACCATCACCCCCGAGGACATCAACTTCATGGCGAAGTACGGCCGCGGGCTGATCTGCCTGTCGTTGACCCACGAGCGCCTCGAAGAGCTCGCCATCCCGCTGATGGTGCAGGAGAACTCCGCCCAGTTTCAGACGGCGTTCACCGTCTCGATCGAAGCGCGGGACGGCGTGACGACCGGCATCTCGGCGGCGGACCGCGCGCTGACCTGCCGCGTGGCCGTCGACGACGCGACCACGCCGGACATGCTCGTGCGCCCGGGGCACATCTTCCCCCTTCGCGCGCGTCCGGGCGGCGTCCTCGTGCGCACCGGGCAGACCGAGGGTTCGGTCGACCTCGCGCGCCTCGCCGGGCTCAAGCCGGCGGCGGTCATCTGCGAGATCCTGAACGATGACGGCACGATGGCCCGGATGGACGACCTCGAGGCGTTCGCCGAAGAGCACGACCTGCTGATCGTCTCGATCGCCGACCTCATCGAGTACCGCCTGCAGCGCGACGCTCTCGTCGAGCGGCTCGTCGACACGCCGTACCCGAACCGGTGGCACGAAGGGTTCCGCCTGCGGGTGTACCGCGACATCGTCGAAGGCGCAGAGCACCTCGTGCTCGTGCTCGGCGACATCGAGAATCACGAGGGGCCGGTGCCCGTCCGCGTGCAGCACCAGGCGACCGTCGGCGACGTGTTCCAGGGGCTGGATGCCGGCTGTGGCTGGCAGCTCCACGGCGCGCTCGACTACATCGCCGAGCGCGGCGTCGGCGTCTTCGTGTACCTGCACAAGCCCGAGGCGAGCCGTCTCGATGTCGTGCGCAAGTACGTGCTGTCCGACGAACAACGCGCCGCCCTCGATGCCCGCACCGGCGGGCCGAGCGACCGTGACGTGAATCGTCCGCCGCCATCCTTCCGCGATTTCGGCATCGGTGCGCAGATCCTGCGGGACTGCGGCGTGCATACGATGCAGGTGCTCTCGTCCAGCAAGCGCCGCCTCGTCGGTCTTGACGCCTACGGGCTCGAAGTGGCGGAGTACGTCGACATTCCCGTGCCCGCGTGGCACCGCGCCACGCGCTGATCCCGAGGCCCCATGCCCCGCGTCATCGAAGGACATCTGGTCGCTCGCGACCTCCGGTTCGCCATCGTCGCCAGTCGGTGGAACCACTTCATCACCGATCGCCTGCTCGAGGGCTCCCTCGACGCGATCAAACGCCACGACGGCGACGTCGACTCGATCGACGTGATCTACGTCCCCGGCTCGTTCGAGCTGCCCATGGCGGCGGATCGTGCGGCCCGGACGGGGCGCTACGACGCCGTGATCTGCCTCGGCACGCTCATTCGTGGCGCGACGCCGCACTTCGACTACATCGCGTCCGAGGCCACCAAGGGCATCGCGAACGCCAGCATGCAGTCGGGTGTGCCGATCAGCTTCGGCGTGATCACCACCGACACGATCGAGCAGGCCATCGAGCGCGCCGGCACCAAGGCGGGCAACAAGGGCCACGAGGCGGCCATGGCGGCGATCGAGATGGCGAACCTGTACAAGGCGCTCGGATCGTGAGTCGTCGCACCGAAAACCAGCGGCGCGAGTGGGCCCTGTGGACCCTCGTCGCCGCGGACGTCGCCGACACGCCGGCGGCCGAGATGCTCGACCGGTTCGCGTCGTACGTCGTCGCGGATCCGCCGGCGCCGGGTCCTCTCGAGGCGTCCGAGTGGTTTCGCGTGGAGCGGTTCGAGGACCTGCTGCCGTCGCCGGACACATTCGACGAAGCGCGGGTCGGCGTCCTCGAGACGGTGGTCGCGGTCGAAGCGAACCAGGCCGAGATCGACGAGCACATCCGCAAGGCGTCGCCCCGGTGGCGCATCGAGCGGATGCCGGTCATCGACCGCACCCTGCTGCGCATGGGCGTGGCCGAGCTCGTCGTGCCCGAAGAGCCTCGCCCGCGGGCGACGATCAACGGGCTGGTGAATCTGGCGCGGCGGTACGGCGACGACCCGACCCCCCGGTTCGTCAACGGCATCCTCGACCAGATCCGCCGCAACCTCGACATCCCCTTCCGATGACGCGCTCGTTCGCCGCTCTCGCGGTGTCGTTCGCCGTCCTCGGGACCGGGTGCACCGAGATCGCCCGCTCGGCGAGTCCGCCGATGCCGCCGTTTCGGGTCGAGGCCCACGGGCCCGGGCTCGACCCCTCGCGAGGCGGCGTCGCTGTCGACGTCACGTCCGGCGACGAGCGGCTCGCGCGCTACCGCCTCGGACTCGACGCCGTGCGGGTGTACGACGCCGCCGCCGTGCAGATCGGCCGGGTGCGCGTGTCGCCGAGTGGGTTCGACGTCGTCGCCCGGGACGGCGCGGTGGTCGGCACGGTCACCCTCGACGCCGACGGCGCGGACGTCGCGTTCGGCGACGACGCGTGGGGCGTCGACTGCGACGACCTCGGCTGCAGCGTGCTCGGCGCGGACCGTGTGGTCACCGTGCCCGGCTCGCCGGAAGGCAACTCGCGGGACGGGGACCGGACGTGGACCCTCGCCGACGCCGACGGCCGCCTCGTCGCGACGGCCGGCGATCGCGAACACGGCGTTCGCGCGACCCGGTGGTCGACGCCGGCGCTCACCGTCCTCGTCATCGACGCCGAGTGGGGCCTCGACGGCATCGACGACACGCTGGTCAGCGGCGCCGTGGCGTTCGCGGTCGAACACGTCTGGACGGAGTCCATGAACGCCGACGTCGCTGACGCCGACGACGCTGACGACGTTGCGCCGACCGAGGGCGCCGAGGGCTCCGGAGAGTAGACGCCGAGTCGACCCTCGCGCGCCCGAGTGCGCGCAGGCGTCACGCCAGCGTCAGAGAGTCTCGGTCTCGCCGGCGGTGTCGTCGCCCGCGGGGCCGAACGCCTCGAGGATGCGCTCCTCCATCGCTGCAACCAGCGGGCGGTCGTAGCGGTAGATGTCGGCGAGGAAGTTCATGCGACCGTCGTCGTCGCCGCGCACCACGTAGTACTCGATGTGCACCGGGATGGGTGTCCGAAGGGTGACCCACTCCTCCTGGCCGGTCTCGTACTTCTGCTCGATGAAGTCGTCGACCCCGCGCTCGCTGAAGCCACGGTCGCGCATCAGCAGCAGGCGCGCGAACTCGAGCGGGTCCTGAATCCGGACGCAGCCGTGGCTGAACGCGCGGATCGGGTGGCTGAACAGGTCTCGGCGCGGCGTGTCGTGCATGTACACGTCGTGCTCATTGGGGAAGAGGAACTTCACGACCCCGAGGGCGTTGTTCGGACCGGGCCGCTGGCGAAGCCAGTCGCCGCCGTGGTCGTCCGGCACGAGCTCGAAGTCGTTTCGGGCCAGCCACTTGGGGTCTTCTTCGATCAGGTGATCGTACTCCTCGCGGCGGATCGACTGGGGCACGTTCCAGTACGGGTTGAACACGATGTAGAGCATCGTGTCGCTGAACATCGGGGTGCGTCCGCGGACCTGCTCGACGCCGTTGTCATCGTGCGTGATCCGCGGCCGGCCGGTGATGATGCGCCAGCGGTAGACGACCTCGTTCTCGTCCCACAGCTCGGAGTGGAAGTCCGACACGTTGACCGCGATGTACTCGCCGCCGTGGTCGATGACCGACCGCGCCTCACGCCACCGGTCCATCGACACCATGATCTGGGCGAGGCGGCGCTCGGCCGGCACGTTCAGCGAGCTCAGCGTCTCGTCGGACAGCGTCCCGGTCTCGCGCAGCTGGTGTGTGCGCTGGTAGTCGCGCATCGCCGCACGCAGCGTGCTGTCGAACTCGCGGTTCTCGGTGTCGCCGTCCAGGTACCCTTCGGCGGCGAGGCGGCGACGGAGCGTCACGACGTGGTCACTGCGGTCGCCAATCTCGAGCTCGCGGCTGGTCTCGATCTCGGGCCAGCCGCCGGCGAGGACGTAGCCGCGGTACTCCTGCACGCCCGCCATCAGGCGCTCGTACTGCTCACCCACGGGGTGCAGGTCGGCGAGGGCTTCGGCGAAGCCGTCGTCCGCCGCGTCGCGGAACGCTTCACCCAATCGGGCGCGGGTCAGCTCACCGACGAGCTCCTCGTCGACGGACTCCGCGGGATCGAGGCCGTGCTCAGCGGCAGCCTCGCGGCCCATCGTCCAGGGGTTGCCGTATCGCTGATCGCGGGCGTAGCGAAGGTACCCGCTGGCAAGCCGAAGCTCGAGCTCGGGACCGGACGCGGCGACCCGCTCGAGGGTGGCGATGAGCCCGTGGGTGGCTTCGGCGAACCCGGGCAGCGGGTTCTCGGCCCCGGGGTCACGCAGCACGCGAAACACCGCTTCGCCCGCGGGCAGGGTCTCGTCGAGCGCCGCATGGCTCTGCATCCACGCGAGCAGGGTGTCCTGGTCGTCGTCGCTCAGCACGAGCTGATCCTGCAGCGCAGCGATGTCGCCGGCGGCGTCGAGCACGTCGAGGTGATGGACGAGATCGTCGGCGTGGTAGCTCGCCGGATCGAGCCCGTGCGACCAGGCCTCGAGCAGGGCGTTCGACACGGCGCGGCCGTCCGCCGTCGGGCGGGCGCCACGCACGAACACGGGCTCGTAGTCCCGCTCCGCGTAGAGCAGCGTCAGGAGCTCACGCAGCTCGGGATCGTCCTCGAAGTCGAGGCGCCCCTGCTCGATCAGGTCGCGCAGCGTCGGGGTGTGGGCTTCGGCCTCGGCGTACCGGATCGCGCGAGTCGGCGCCTCGAGGGCGAAGGTGCGCGTGAAGTGCTCGAGCTGCTGCTGCTGGATCGCAGCCGCCAGCTCGTCGGCGCGAACCTCGGACGCCCGGTCCGAACACGCGGTGAGCGCGAGCGCGGCGAGAGTGAGGGCGATGCAGTGGCGCGTCATGGAAGGTCCCCGTGGGTACAGGCCCTGCCATTCTGGAGAGCCGAGAACACCCGGTCAAAAATCGATATGTGTGCGATGCGCACGGCGTGGCGCGGTGTCCAGCGGTGCGACACGGGCGAGGGCCCGTGGCACCGGTCCGCAGTGCCACAGACTCGCGAGCCGCTCAAACGATTCGAAACGGGGATCGATCCTCTCGGATTCCGCCCGGGTCACTCGTCTTCGATCGGCGCCGTCTCGTGGCTGTCGATCACGATCGCGCCGTCTTCGAGGTGGGCTTCGATCGTGTGGACGGTGTTCGGCTCGAGTTCGAGCGCCATCTCACCGCGCTGCCGCCCCTCTTCGCCGTCGTAGAAGAGCGTCAGCTCGTACGGTCCGGCGTCGGTCTCGCGGGCCTCGACCACGGTCGTGCCCACCTGCCGCGCACCGGCCGAGCCGTGGCGCGTCGATCCCAGGAAGATCTGCGTCCCCTCGGGCTCGACGGTCAGGTTCAGCACCGACGGTCCGGTCTCGATGGCGTCGAGCAGCGCGTTGACCTCGAAGGTGCCGATGCCGGCGTCGAAGGCGCGCACGTAGCGCTCGTGATCCGGCGCCTCGACTTCGAGGACGTAGTGGCCGGGCACGCGCAGCTGCATCTGGTTCACCCGCCCCTGGTCTTCGCCGTCCAGCATCACCGTCGCGTCAGACGGCGTGGTGGTGACGCGCAGGGTGGTGATCACGGCCTCGGACTCGTCGGACGGCATCTCGAGGCGCACGTGGCGGGTGTCCGCCGCGTCGTCCCACACGCGGGCACGCACCCACGTGACGGCGTCGCGGTGCCCGGCGGCGCGGACGGTGATGTGATGCAGCACGTCGGCGTCGACGTCGAACTCGACCGGGGTGGTGCCGTCGACGGTCACGCCATTGAGCAGCACCTGGGCGTCCTCGACGGGCCCGCCGGGGCTGGTCGCTTCGACGCGGATGCGCCCCTGCGGCACGGTCCACTCGGTGATGACGTCTTCGGGGTCGGCGTCCTCTTCCGGCTCCGGCGGCTCCCAGTCCTCGGGCTGCTCGAAGGCGACGAGCGACAGGTCGAGCGCACCGCCGGACGTGCCGACAGTCACCGTCTCGTACACCGGGGCGTGGCCCGTCTGGTGCACCGACACGGAGTTCACGGCGTCCTGCACGAGGTCGACGTCGGTCGGCGTGGTGTCGCGCATGGCGACGCCATTCACCACGACGTTGGCACCGGCCGGCGTCGACGTGATGCGGTACGTCACGACCGCCGGCGGGTCCGGCGGGGGCAGGGGCTCGGCGTCGAAGTCGTCGCGGGACGGGCCTGCGTCCATGCTGTCGACGACGCCGGTGCCGATGCCGTTCTTCGCGACGTGGTATCCGGCGGCGGCGAGGGCGGCGAGGACCAGCACGCCGATCACCCACAGGATCGGGTTGGCGCCACGCTTCGGCACCTCGAAGTCGTCGTCGCCGTAGAGGTCCTGCAGGGGCGACACCACCGAGCCCAGCTCGTCGCCGGCGGGCGTCGGCGGGGGCGGGGCGACGACCGGCTCGGGCTCGGGCGCCGGGGGCTTCGGCAGGTTCGGCGCGCCGGTGGGTCCGGTGTACCCGGGGGCGACGGCGGCTTCGATCTCTTCGATCGCGTCGGGGAAGATGTCGCGCATCCAGCCGGCGACCTGCGCAGGGTCGACGTTCTGTCGCGTCTCGGCGAGGAACCCTTCGAGGGCCTCGGCGAAGGCGCCCGCGTCGGTGTACCGGTCGTCCGGGTCCCGCGACAGCGCCTTCATCACGATCTCGCCGAGCCGCGGCGGGTAGTCGGCGCGGACCCGGTGCGGCGCCTCGACGCGCGCCTCGGACACCGCCTTGATCGTCAGGACGTCGCTCTCTTCGCGGAAGAGACGGCGCCGCGTCGTCAGCTCGTAGAGGATCACGCCGAGCGAGAAGATGTCGGACCGGGCGTCGACCTCGAGGCCCTGCACCTGCTCGGGGGACATGTACGAGAACTTGCCCTTGAGCTGGCCCGCCCGGACGTTCATCCAGTGGCTCTCGGCCCGGGCGATGCCGAAGTCGACGACCTTCAGGCGACCGTCGAAGCCGACCATCAGGTTCGGCGGCGAGATGTCGCGGTGCACGAGCCCGATGGGCCGCGCCTCGGCGTCGTGCAGGTTGTGGGCGTGGTACAGGCCCCGCGCCGCACGCGCGATCAGGTCGACGACGAAGCGCAGCGGGATGAACCGGCCGACCGCCTGGCCGCGTTCGACGACGCGCTGCAGGTCGACGCCCCAGATGTACTCCATGGCGAGCCAGTACTCGCCGTCGACGTCGCCGAGGTCCCAGGTGTTCACGACGTGCTCGTGGTCGAGCAGGGTCGCGGTGCGGGCTTCTTCGACGAAGAGCGCGCGCAGCTCGGGGTCGTCGGCGAGGTTGGGCAGGATCCGCTTGAGCACGAACTCTCGGCCGGGCTCGTCGGTCGACACCCGGGCGAGCCAGGTGACGGCCATGCCGCCTTCGGCGATCTTCTTGAGGAGCGTGAACGGTCCGAAGGTCGTAGCGTCCATCGGCGCGGGCCGGGGCGTGGGGCAGGTTTCGATGCTCCCCTGTTGGACCCTCACGGGCCGACGATGTCAATCGCCGCTCCGCGGTCCGGTAGCCACGTCCGCGGCGACCGTGCTAGCCTCGGGCGGGGCGTGCTCGGCACGCGACAGGCGAGGAGACGCATGGATCGCAATCTGGCGCTGGAGTTCGTGCGCGTCACCGAGGCGGCCGCCATCGCGGCGGCGCGGACGATGGGACGCGGCGACAAGCACCTCAGCGACGAGCAGGCGGTGACGGCGATGCGGACGGCGTTCGCGTCGCTCGAGATCGACGGCCGGATCGTCATCGGTGAGGGCGAGCGCGACGAGGCGCCGATGCTCTTCATCGGCGAGCGGGTGGGGCGCATGCAGCCCCACAACCCGCAGCTCGACATCGCGCTCGACCCGCTCGAGGGCACAGGGCTGTGCGCGTACGGGCGGCCCGGGGCGCTCGCGGTGATCGCAGCGGCGCCGGCCGGTGGGTTCCTGCACGCGCCGGACATCTACATGGACAAGCTCGCGTGCGGGCCGGCGGGGCGTGGCATCGTCGACATCCGCGAGTCGCCCACCGAGAACCTGCGCCGGCTCGCCGAGGCCCGCGACGTGTCCATCGAGGACCTGACGCTCGTCATCCTCGATCGGTCCCGCCACGAGCAGATCATCTCGGAGGTGCGCCAGACCGGCGCGCGCATCAAGCTGATCCAGGACGGCGACGTACACGCCGCGATCGCCACGTGCAGCGACGAGACGGGCATCGACCTGCTGCTCGGCATCGGCGGTGCGCCCGAGGGGGTGCTCGCCGCCGCCGCGCTGCAGTGCATCGGCGGCGACATGCAGGGGCAGCTCGTGTTCCGCAACGAGCGCGAGCGCGAGCGTGCACGGCAGATGATGGACGGCGACATCGACCGCGTGCTGACGATCGACGAGCTCGCCCATGGCGAGATCGTGTTCGCCGCCACCGGCGTGACCACCGGCGACATGCTGCGCGGCGTGCGGTTCACGCGGCACGGTGCGATGACCCATTCGCTCGTCATGCGGGCCCGTAGTGGCACGGTGCGGACGATCGAAGCGCACCATCACTTCGACCGTAAACCGAACTACGCATCCGACGGCTCGATCGGGCCGGCCGGTGCCACGCCCGAGGACGCGTGATCGCGGACCTCGACCAGCGCGATGCCCCCGCGGTGCGGGTTGACAAGGCGATCTGCGCTCCGGTACCAACCTCTTACGACCGCGGGCAGTGCCCTGCCCGGCGCCGCCGTTGAAGGAGCCGAATGGCCGACAGCAAGAAGGGCATCACGCCGTCGGGCGTCGCCCGTCGTAAGGGCCGAAAGGGCCTGCGTCGGTCCAAGACCCTGTCGAGCCGGCGACTGTCTCGCGAAGAGATCGCCGAGGCCAACGAGGTCGTGTCCTCGCTCGACCATCTGCGTCCGCGCCACCGTGAGGATTGCGCGACGCGGACGCGTCCGTGCCCGTGGGTGAGCTGCAAGTTTCACCTCTACCTCGACGTGAATCCGGCGACCGGGTCCATCAAGCTCAACTTCCCCGACCTCGAGGTCTGGGAGATGGCCGAGACCTGCGCGCTGGACGTCGCCGACCGTGGCGGCATCACGCTCGAAGAGGTGGGCGCCATTCTGAACCTGACCCGCGAACGCATCCGTCAGGTCGAGGTGCACGGGCTCGAGAAGCTGCAGCTCGAGTACGACGAACTGGACGGCACGCCGTCCGAAGAGTGACCCGAATCGGGCACGGTTGACGGGTCCCGGGGCCACGCGTACGAAGCGGCTCGACGACCCGCCACGCTGCCCCGGTTGGCCCGATGACTGCTCCCGCACGCCGCGCGCTCCTGTCCGTCTCCGACAAGCGCGACCTCGTCCCGTTCGCACGTCGACTCGCCGCGCTCGGCTTCGAGCTCGTGTCCACCGGAGGCACGTTCCGCGTGCTCCGCGAGGGCGGCGTGCCGGTGACCTATGTCAGCGACGTGACCGAGCACCCCGAGGTCTTCGACGGGCGCGTGAAGACGCTGCACCCCCGGGTGCACGGCGGCATCCTGTTCAACCGCGCGATGGACACGCACCACGCCGAGGCCGCCGACAACGGCATCGTGCCGATCGACGTGGTCGTCGTGAACCTCTACCCCTTCCGCGAGACGATCGCGCGCGAGGGTGTGACGCCGAACGACGCGGTCGAGAACATCGACATCGGCGGGCCCGCCATGGTGCGCGCCGCGGCCAAGAACTTCTCTGCCGTGACGGTCGTCGTGTCCCCTGACGCGTACGATCGCGTCGCGACGGAGCTCGAAGCTGACGGCGCGACGTCCCTCGAGACCCGCCGCGCGCTCGCGCTCGAGGCGTTCCGTCACACCGCGTCGTACGACGCCGCCATCGCGACCTGGATGGCGACGCAGTGTGGTGAAGACGCCGTGTTGCCCGCTGAGATCCACGCGCCGCTGCTGAAGGTCGACGACCTGCGGTACGGCGAGAACCCGCACCAGCGGGCGTCCCTCTACACCGCCGACGGCACCCCCGCGCTCAACGGCGCCGAGGTGCTGCAGGGCAAGGCGCTGTCGTACAACAACCTCGTCGACCTCGATGGCGCGGTCGGGGCGGTGCTCGAGTTCGACGAACCGGCCTGCGTCGTCGTGAAGCACACCAACCCGTGCGGTGTCGGCCGCGACGACGCGTCGCTGAAGACCGCGTGGGACCGCGCGCTCGCCGGCGACCCGGTGTCGGCGTTCGGCGGCATCGTCGCGCTCAACCGCGAGGTGGACGCCGACGTCGCCGAGGGGCTGACGGGGCTCTTTCTCGAGATCGTGGCGGCTCCGGCGTTCACCGGCGCCGCACGCGAGCTGCTGGCGGCGAAGAAGAACCTGCGGGTGGTGACGCTGGACGTCGACCGCCTCGCCCCCGCGCGGGCGGTGCGCCCGACGCTCTTCGGCACGCTGGTGCAGGACGCCGACCCGACGATCGATCGCATCGACGAGACCTGGGACGTCGCCACCGAGCGCGCGCCCACGGACGCCGAAGCCGTCGCGCTGCGGTTCATGTGGCGCGTCTGCAAGCACGTGAAGTCGAACGCGATCGTCCTCGGCACGGCCGAGCGGACCGTCGGTGTCGGCGCCGGCCAGATGTCGCGTGTCGACGCGGTGCACCTCGCCGTGCGCAAGGCGACCGGCCCGCTCGAGGGCGCCGTGCTCGCCAGCGACGCGTTCTTCCCCTTCCGCGACGGGGTGGACGCCGCTGCTGCGGCCGGCATCCGCGCCATCGTGCAGCCCGGCGGCTCGCGCCGCGACCCCGAGGTCATCGCGGCGTGCAACGAGCACGGCATCGCGATGGTCTTCACCGGGCACCGTCACTTCCGTCACTGATCCCGCGCTGCGGGCGCCGAGGAGGCACCGATGAAGGTTCTCGTGGTAGGCGGCGGTGGCCGCGAACACGCGCTGGCGTGGAAGATCGCGTCCAGCGAACACGTCGACGAGGTCCTCGTCGCGCCCGGCAACGCGGGGACGGCCCGCGAGGCTGGAGTGCGCAACCTCGCCGTGTCGGCGACCGACGTCGACGGCCTCGTCGCGGCGGCGACCGAGCTCGAGGTCGGCCTCGTCGTGGTGGGGCCCGAGGCGCCGCTCGTCGACGGCCTCGTCGACGCGCTCGATGCCCGCGGCATCCCGGCGGTCGGGGCTCCGGCGGCGGGTGCGCGTCTCGAAGGCTCCAAGGCGTTCGCCAAGGAGATCATGGACGCTGCGGGTGTGCCCACCGCCCGCTACGCCCGGGTGACGACCGCCGACGAGGTCCACGCGTTCTGTGACGCCTTCGACGGGCAGGCCCTCGTCGTGAAGGCCGACGGCCTCGCGGCGGGCAAGGGCGTGATCGTCTGTGACGACGTCGCCACCGCGCGCGCCGCGGCCGTCGAGATGCTCGCCGAGCGGACGTTCGGCGACGCGAGCGCGTCCGTCGTGCTCGAAGAGCGGCTGCACGGCCCGGAGACGAGCTACATCGTGCTCACCGACGGCGAGAACTTCGCCGCGCTGCCGACGTCGCAGGATCACAAGCGCCTGCTCGACGGCGACGAGGGGCCGAACACCGGCGGCATGGGCGCGTACTCACCGGCGCCCTTCGTCGACGACGCCCTCGCTGCGCAGATCGAGCGCGACGTGGTCGTCCCGACCCTCGCCGAGCTGCGTCGCCGCGGCATCCCCTTCCGCGGGTTCCTCTACGCCGGGCTCATGCTCACCGAGCGCGGGCCCATGGTGCTCGAGTTCAACGCCCGGCTCGGCGACCCCGAGACGCAGGCGCTCATGACCGCGCTCGACGGGGACCTGGTGCCGGCACTCGAAGCCTGCGCACGCGGCGACATGAACGGCGTGACGCTGCCCGGTCAGCGGGCGTCCGCGGTCGTCGTGCTCGCGGCGGAGGGCTACCCGAAGTCCGCGGTGAAGGGGCCGGCGATCGAAGGCCTCGCCGCCGCCGCCGAGCGTGCCGACACCCGCGTCTTTCACGCTGGGACCCGCCTCGACGACGACGGGACGGTTCGCGTTGCGGGGGGGCGTGTCCTCGGCGTGACCGCGTGGGCGGACACCCCCGCCGCCGCCGTCCGACGCGCGTACGAGGCCGTGGCGGACGTGTCGTGGCCCGGCATGCAGCACCGCACCGATATCGGGAAGGCGGTCACGACCGGCTGACCGACGCGCCGGTGGCCCATCAGGCCGCCCGGCATCCGCATCCCGGGCACGAACGCGCCCGTGCCCGCGCCGGCATCCGTGGATGCTGCGCGGGCACGTTGCATGTCGATGCGGGGAGCGCGGCGCGCCCCCCGTCGATCACTTGCCGCCGAAGAGGCGAGCGAGCCAGGCGAAGAAGCGCTGGAAGATGCCCTTCTTCTCGGGCGCCTTCGTGAGCTGCACGCTCGGCGGCACCACGGGGCGGGCCTCGCCGGGCTGGGCGAGCAGCGCGTCCAGCGCGTCGTCACCGTCGGACGACCCGTCCGTGGCGGAGTCGCCGGTCTGCGACTCGAGGCGACGCAGGGCGTCCGCCGGGTCCATGACCGGCGGGCCGTCGTCGTCCGCCGCGGCGATGCCGTGCAGCAGGTCCTTCAGGCCGCCCTCGTCGGCCGGCTTCTCGCCTTCGTCTTCGTCGTCGGCGTCCGGTCCGTCGAAGTCGAAGTCGAGCGAGGTCGCAGCATCGTCCTCGTCGTCCGTCGCCGTCGAGCCGGGCAGGGCCGGCGGACCGGTCGGGGCGTCCGCGGCACCGAAGTCGTCGTCCTCGGACAGCGTCAGCGCGTCTTCGACGAGGTCGTCGTCGTCGTCCGCCTCGAGGCCCGCGAAGGGGCTGTCGGTCGGGACGGCGGGGGACGCGTCGTCGTCGAGGACCTCGCCGGCCTCGATGACCTCGTCGTCGTCGTCGTCGCCGTCGGTCTCGTCGGTCGTCGTGTCGTTCGCCGGGTTGAGCGCGCGCAGTGCTGCGCGGCGCTCGGCGTCGAGCTCTGCCTTCGACTTGCGCTGCAGCGCGAGCCGCGTGAGCGGCTGACTGGCCGACGCCGGCGCGAGGTCGCGATCGGGGGCAGCCTCTTCGGCGTCGTCGAGAAGGGACGAGAGCACGTCCCGCGCAGACGCCGGTTCGCCGTCGTCGGAATCGTCCGACGCGTCGTCGGCCTTCGCCGCCGCAGGCGCGCCCTTGCCTTCGATGGACGCGAACGCGCGCATCCCGAACACCGTCGAGCGCGGGACGGGCCCGGCTGCAGGCGTCGCAGGAGCCGCCGGAGCAGCGGCGGCCGGGGCATCGGCTTCGTCCTCGTCGTCCGACTCGATGTCGATGTCGATGTCGAGGCCCATGCCGTCGTCCTCGTCACCCTCGTCCGGTGCCGCAGCGGCGGGCGGGGAGGGTTCGGCAGGCGCGTCCGGCACTGCGGGCGCCACGACGTCGTCTGCGGGAGCTTCGTCCGTCGGGGCGGGGCCGTCGTCGGTCGCCGGGTACGAGTCCGACGCGGCCGTGGGCGCAGCGACCGATGCGGCGAGTTCGCGCCGCAGATCCATTGCGTTCTCGCCGCCCAGGACGTTGCGAACGCCGTGGAGCGTCTCTTCGTCGCCTTCGACGCCGGTCAGGGTCGACGGGCCGTCGTCGGTCGCCTCGGCGCGCGACGGGAAGGGCAGCGCATCGTCGTCGGACGCGGCGGGGGCGCCGAACGGCGAGTCCGACGCATCGTCGTCGTCGGCCCCCACCGCGCCGAAGCTGCCGGTCGAGCCGAAGATCGAGTCGAAGGTGGAGTCGAGCGCGTTCTCGATGGCGTTGATGTCTTCGTCGGCGAGCCGCGACGACGCCGGCTTCGGCGGCGCAAAGGGCGCCGGTCGAGACTGCGCACCCGCTGCGGGCGCCTGCGGCGTCTCGGTGACGACGGAGTGCGAGCCCGTGCGGCGTTCGTGGCGCTCGCGGAGGATCCGGGCCATCAAGTCCCGGGTCGCCGCATCGACCCGCTTGAAGCGGATCACCATGCCCACGGCGCGGCCGGACTCGTTGGTCCGGACCTGCTGCACCTCGCCATCGGCACGAACGACGGTCGTGCCGTCACCGATCTCGAGCTGTAGCGACACCGGCGTCCCGACTTCCCGCGACTGGCGCGTCGGCAGGAGCATGCCACCGCGGAAGAAGTACTGGTTGTACCCCTCCACGAACGCGTCCACCGTGGAGAACTTCTCCAGCCGGGCGCGAATGGCGGTGACCTTGGAGGAATTGTCGGCCGAAGAACTCACGATGACGGGCCGGGACGCGGGCGAACAAACGGGTCCACGATCAATACGCGTACCCAGCAGTCAGCACAAAAGACTGAAGCGAGTCCGTCGCGTCCGCAGAGGGCTGCGAAGGCGACGAATAGGCGGTGGTGTAGCGGGCCCACTCGAGGCCGCCGCCGACGAAAAGACCGAAGTCAAATCGCCAGGTGACGTCGGCTTCGAAGGACATGCCGAACGACGAGGCCTCTTCGCCCCACGGTTCGACGGTGCTGCCGAGCGAGACGGCGGGCCGGAGCGCAAACGCGCCACCGACCCGCAGCTGCGACGGGGTCCACCACGCACCGATGCCGATCTCGGGGCTCTGGTAGAACGAGTTCGAGTAGAGCGGGTTGTTGCCGAGCGCGTACTCGACGATGCGCCACCCGAAGGTCGGCACCAGCAGGACCTTCGGGGACGCCGCCCATTCGAAACGCAGCCCGTAGTAGCTCTCGTCGTGCCGCGTGGGCACGGTGAGCGACCGATCGCCGGACGCCGTGGAGATGTCCGTGACCGTGCTCACGTCGTGCTTCGACGTCTCGAGGACGAGCCCGAGTCCCGCGGCGACCGAGTCCCGCGCGAAGATCGCGACCGGATATGCTTCGATGCTGAGCGTGATCCCGCCGTAGTAGGGCGCGTCGAAGGTGATCGTCTCGTCGCCCTGCGAGAGCTCGAAGGCGCGGCGGGTGGCGCCGGGCTGCAGGCTGACGCGGATCCGGTCGGCGGCGGACGTCGATGCGTCCGCGCTCGCCGCGCTGCGCTCTTCGACGCGGGTGATGCCGCCGTCGAGGGCCTGGATGGCGTCGCTCAGGAGTGGCTCCTCGAGGAGCGAGCCGGGCAGGGGGACGAGCACTTCACGGACGAGCATCGAGCTGCCCGCGTCGTAGAGCGAGACGCGGAGCGCCGTCGGGTTCGACCCGCCCTCGACCTCGCCCTCGAGCAGCACGTCGACCCGCTCGGCACCGGCCAGCCGGGGCAGGCAGCCGGGGGCGCTCGCGACGCGGGCCCCGGGGCAGCCGAGCGCGTCGAGCGCGCCGACCGTCCAGGTCACCGTGCGGACGTCGCGCCCGGTACGGCGCGCCAGCTCGCTCGCGAGGTAGTCGGCGAACCCGCTGCTGTCGCCGGAGAACGCGGCCACGGCCACCCGCGCCTCGGCGAAGGCCGAAGCGGGGACGAGCCACGCGAGCGCGGCGAGGGCGCAGGCGACCAGACGGAACGGTCGGAGTTCAGAAGTCATCGAAATCGAAGCTCGCGTCGGTTCCGGATCGGCCCCCGTCGGCGTTGGGGTTCCATGCGCCTGCGTCGCCAGACTCGATGCCCGACACCTTCAACGCGAAGTCGTCCGGGTTCGTCGCCTGCAGCAGCGCTTCTTCGTAGGTGATCATACCCTTGTTGAGCAACCACATCAGCGACTGGTCGAAGGTCTGCATCCCGTAGGTATCGCCGCCCTGCGAGATCGCTTCGCGGATCTCGCGGAACCGCTGGGCGTCCATGATGAGCTCACGGATGCGCGCCGAGGCGATCATGACCTCGACGGCGGGCACACGGCCCTTGCCGTCGGTCGTGGGGACGAGGCGCTGCGAGATGACGCCCTTCAGCATGCCGGACAGCTGCAGGCGGACCTGCTCCTGCATGTGGGGCTCGAACGACGTGACGATTCGAGTGATCGTCTCCGTCGCGTCGGTGGTGTGCAGGGTCGAGAGCACGAGGTGGCCGGTCTCGGCCGCCGTCATGGCGATCTCGATCGTCTCTGCGTCGCGCATTTCGCCGACGAGGATGACGTCGGGGTCCTGGCGCAGGGCGCCGCGCAGGGCGCTCGCAAAGGTCAGGCAGTCGCTGCCGACCTCGCGCTGGTTGATGACCGAGCGCTTGTCGCGCATCAGGAACTCGATCGGGTCCTCGACGGTGATGACGTGGGCCGATCGGCTGGAGTTGATGTGGTCGATGATCGCGGCGAGCGTCGTCGACTTGCCCGAGCCGGTCGTGCCGGTGACGAGCACGAGGCCGCGGTGGACCTCGGCGAGCTTCTTCACGCCGTCGGGCAGCATGAGCTGCTCGATCGTCTTCACCTTGTAGGGGATGACGCGCAGGACCATGCCGACGGCGGACCGCTGCTGGAACACGTTCACGCGGAACCGCCCGACGCCGGGCAGGCCATACGCGAAGTCGCAGTCGAGTCGCTCCTTGAAGATCTGCTGCTGGTACGGGGTCATCATCCCGACCGCCGTACGCGCGATGTCCTCGGGGGTCAGACGCTTGGCGTCCTTCAGCGGCAGCAGCGCGCCGTTGACCCGGAACATCGGCGGCAGACCCGCCTTGAGGTGAATGTCGCTGGCGCCGCCCTTGATGGCGACCTGCAGGACATTGTTCAGATCGATCGACATGCACGCACCCTGCTACTGAGCACCGGGGCGTGCCGGAAGCACGCGCACGTCGCCGGCGCAGACTCCCCGAAGGGTATCACGCGCGCGCCGACGACGACAAACGGCACGCAGCGCGCGTGCGGTGGCTCACGCTTCGGCGTCTTCGGCTTCGGCGGCGTCGCGGTTGAGGCCGAAGTGCTCGCGGACCTGTGCCTCGATGCGATCCCGCAGCTCCCGGTGCTCCGCGAGGGTCGCCTTCGCGTTCTCGCGGCCCTGTCCGAGGCGCTCGCCGTCGTACGAGTACCAGCTGCCCGACTTGTCGACGACGCCAATGTCGACGCCGAGATCGACGAGGTCGCCCTCCATCGAGATGCCGGTGCCGTACATGATGTCGAACTCGGCCTCGCGGAACGGCGGGGCCAGCTTGTTCTTCACCACCTTCACGCGCGTCCGGTTGCCGACGATGCTCTGGCCCTGCTTGAGGGCGCCGATCCGGCGGATGTCGAGGCGCATCGAGGCGTAGAACTTCAGCGCGTTGCCGCCGCTCGTCGTCTCGGGGCTGCCGAACATGACGCCGATCTTCAGACGGATCTGGTTGATGAAGAAGAGGCAGCAGTTCGACTTCGACAGGGTGCCCGTCAGCTTGCGCAGCGCCTGGCTCATCAGGCGGGCCTGCAGACCGACGTGCGAGTCGCCCATCTCACCCTCGAGCTCGGCCCGCGGGGTGAGGGCGGCGACCGAATCGATGACGATGAGGTCGATCGCGTTCGACCGCACGAGCATGTCGGCGATCTCGAGCGCCTGCTCGCCGGTGTCCGGCTGGCTGACGAGCAGCTCCTCGATGTTCACCCCGAGGGACCGCGCGTAGTTCACGTCGAGGGCGTGCTCGGCGTCGATGAACGCCGCGACGCCGCCCTTGCGCTGGCACTCGGCGACCGCGTGCAGCGTCAGCGTCGTCTTGCCCGACGACTCGGGGCCGTAGATCTCGATGACCCGGCCCTTGGGGTATCCGCCGATGCCGAGCGCCGCATCGAGACTGATCGAGCCGGACGGGACGACGTCGACCCCCTTGAAGATCGGATCATCCTTGCCGAGGCGCATGATCGCGCCTTTGCCAAACTGCTTCTCGACGCTCTTGATCGTCAGCTCGAGCGCCTTCGTGCGGTCATCCTTCGCCATCGTCTCGTCCTGTGCAGGGGTCTGAACAGATATTCAGGTACCACCCGTGCACCGGCGGTGCAAGAGGCGATGGTACCTGCTCTCGGACCCCGGGTCGTCACGGCGACGCGGATGTTGCGTCGCGACCCCGAAACGTCGGGATCAGCGCCCGGTGCCGAGCTCGATGCGACGGCGGATGCGACGCTGCTCGCGGGTCCCGACGACGCCGGTGCGCGTCAGCACGAGCTCCCGGACGGGCGACGCGCCCCAGGGCGTCTCGCTGTACGGCCGCGCGACGCCGCGCAGCCGCGGCGGATCCTGCCCGCACCGGATGCGCCCGACGAGGATGACCGGCGTCGGATCCCCGGGTTCGGGGGTGATCCCGAGTGCGGCGAAGGACGCGTCGATCCGACGGAGCATCGCGGTCATGCGGCCCGTCGGATCGTCGACGTCGGTGAGCACCATGCGCGGCTTGTCGTGCGCCGGGTGCATGCGGGTGCCCCTGGCCTCGATGTCGAACGGCTGCACCGACCGACAGATCGTCTTGAGCCCGTCCAGCATGCGGTGCTCGAGGTCCGGCTCGGCCAGCTCGATGATCCGCACCGGCACCTGCAGGCGATCGGCGGACGTCCACCGGGGTTCGCCACCCAGCTGTCGGATCGGGTCGGCGAGCTCCTCCTGCAGCAGCGAGAGGCGTTCGACGACGGGGATCGCGAGTTCGAAGGAGAGGACGAGTCGCACGGGCTCCGCGGGGACGGTCAGCGTCCCCGGGTTGTGTCGCGCCCCTGGGCGCGGGTCAAGTGTCGCGCGCGATGGAGGCTCACCGGGACGCGTCGCCGCGGTGGTACGCCTGCACCCCGCGAAAGAGCGCGGGGTCGATGCGCGGGTCGAGCGCTTCGGCGGCCATCCGCAGGGCGAGCGTGGCCGCGAGGGACTTGAACGTCGATCGGTCGCGGCGGGCGAACCAGGCGTGTGCCGCGTGGACGCGCTCGCGGGTCGCGCACGCGATCCACACGGTGCCGACGGGCTTGTCGGGGGTGCCGCCGCCGGGCCCGGCGACGCCGGTCAGCGCGACGGCGACGTCTGCACGCGCACGCGCGCGGGCCCCGCGTGCCATCGCGCGTGCGACGGGCTCGCTGACGGCGCCGTGGTCGACGAGGACGTCCGCGGGGACGTCGAGCAGCCCCTCCTTGGCGGCGTTTGCGTAGGTCACGAAGCCGGCGTCGAACCAGCGGGACGCGCCCGGCACGTCGGTGATCCAGCTCGCGACGCGGCCACCGGTGCAGCTCTCTGCCGTGGTGACGCGGGCGCCGGCGGTCACGGCGAGTGTGCCCAGCGCCTCGGCCGGATGCATGCAGCCCGCCGGCAGGGTCCACGGGGCGAGGGTCTCGCGGACGGCGTCCGCCGCTTCGCTGGACAGCCCACCGATGCCGACCTCTACGATCGGCAGCGCGGCGCGCCAGGTGACGGCGTCCGCTTCGGCGCCGATGGCGTCCCGCACCCGCGACGCAGCCTCGGACTCGAAGAGTCCGACGAGGGCAAGGTACGCCGCGCTCGTGCCCGGGTCGCAGGCCTGTTTCGGGGCCAGCCCGGGGATCTCGTCGAGGAGGCGATCGAACTCGGACGGCACGCCGGGCAGGCAGGTGACCGGGGTGCCGTCGACCGTCACGGTGAACGCGTCGGCGGTGCCGATGGGGTTGAGGTGCACCGTGGCGCCGACGGGCAGCTTCGCCTGGCGGAGGCTCGCGTCGTCGAGTCCGCGCCCGCGGCCCGCGTAGCGCTCGCGCAGGCGTTCGATCGCTGAATCGTCGGTGACGAGCTGCACGCCGGATGCCTCGGCGGCCGCGTCGCGGGTGCGATCGTCGGGGGTGGGGCCGAGTCCGCCGCTGACGACCACGTGGTCGGCGGCGTTGGCCGCCCGTCGGATCGCCGCGACGATCTCGGCTTCGACGTCGGCGACGACGGACACCTCGACCAGCGCGGCCCCCGCGGCGCGGGCCCGGGCGCCCAGTGACCACGCGTTGCGGTCTCGCACGCGACCGTCGAGGAGCTCGTCGCCAACGGCGATCATGCGGATCTTCTGCATGGGACTTCAGGGGGTTGGAGGCGCGATCGCATGTTGACACGCTCGTTCGCCCTGTGATAGCCACCCGCTCCCCGGCTCACGAGGCAGCCGGATGACGCTCGTTTCGGGCGCAAGACGTCGTTGGAGATCAGCAGTGGCGAATCACAAGTCGGCAATCAAGCGCATCCGCCAGAACCTCAAGCGCAACGAGCGCAACCGCTACGTGCGCAGCACGATGCGGACGTACGTGCGCCGGGTGCGCGAGGCCGTCGAGGCGGGCGACGCTTCGAAGGCGAGCGAAGCGCTCACCCTCGCGATCAAGACGATCGACAAGGCGGCGTCGAAGGGCGTGATTCACAAGAATCAGGCCAGCCGTCGCATCTCGCGTCTGCAGAAGCTGGTGAACGGCGCCGCCTGATCGGCCGCCGAACGCCTCGATCTGACGACGGTGCCGGCCCCGCGTGAGCGCGGGCCGGTATCGTCGTTTTTGCGCCACCTTTGCGCGCGGCGAGCGAATTGCGCGCGGTGAGCGGACCGGACGCGCCGCGTGGACGGCGCGCGCCGTCCACGCGCTGCACGTCGTGACCGGGCGGGCCGCCAGGGCGCGTGTCGTACCCCGATCGGCGTGTGCTACGCCCGGCGCGGGGCGGCCTGGACCTGGCCGAGGCAGATGCTGGCGAAGAGCCGCTCGACGATCAGCTCGTCGCGCAACCGGCTCGACTTCAGCGACCGGTCGGCGTCGCGCACGAGCCCGAGGATGCGCCGCAGCTCGGCGTCGTCGAACCGGCGGGCGGACACGAGGTAGCGGTCGACGGTGAACGGGGGGATCCCCGCCGCCCGTGCCAGCTCGTTGCCGCCGAGCCCGTCCCGAGCGCCCTGACGCACGCGCCAGATGCGGCGAAACTGCATCGCGATCATCGACACGGTGCCGACAGCGCTGGCGCCGTGCTCGAGCATGTCGTGAAAGTCGGACACCGCTCGATCGAGGCGGCGTGCGGCGAGCAGATCGATCAGCTCGAAGACCGAGCGGGTGCGGACGTCGGGCACGATCGCCTGGATGCGATCCCGGGTGACGTTGCGTGGCCCCTCGTCGTCGTCGAGAAAAAGGTCGATGCGTTCGAGCGCGAGGTCGAGCTGCTGCAGCGAGGTTCCGACGGCCTCGACGAGGTAGTCCGGTACGTCGCGACCGAGCACGAGATTGCGCGAGCGCGCCCGCCGCGCGACCCAGCCCGCGGCGTCGCGCTCGCGCAGCTCGGGGAAGTCGATCGTCGCGACGCCTGCCGCCTTCTTGAACGCCTTCACGCCCTTGAGGCGGCCGTTGAGCGAGGTCGCGGCGATGACCAGCAGGGTCGAGTCCGGCGGGTCTTCGGCCCACGCGGCGAGGGTCGTCCAGTCCCCCGCCTTGAGCTGCTCGGCGCCCCGAACGACGACGACGCGGCGCGCTGCGAACATGGGCAGCGTCGAACCGATCCGGGCGATCGTGTCGCCGTCGGTGTCTGCGCCGTGCAGCCGGTCGAGGTTGAAGTCGTCGTGGCCGCTCGCGAACACCGACCGGACGAGTCGATCCATCGCCTCGTCGACGAGAAAGCGCTCGGCGCCGGTGACGAGGTGGATCGGCGCCCAGGCCCCTTCACTCGCGAGGCGCTTGAAGAACCGGCGTCCGGCCTCGACCTCCTGACGTCCTGCTGCGCGTGCCATCGTCTCTCAGGTTCGTGCGTCCGAGGCGAGACTCGCACGGGGCGCGCAGCCCGTCATCCCCCCTGCGGCCGTCGCGCCGATCCCCCGGCGTCGTCCGGGGTGGCCGCAGCGCCGGCGTCGGACTCGAGCGCGTCCGGGTCGTCGTTGTCGCCGTCCTCGTCGCGCGAATCTTCGCCGTCGCCGTCCTCGTCGCTCGGATCTTCGCCGTCGTTCGCGTCTTCGCCGTCGCTCGAGTCTTCGCCATCGTTCGAGTTTTCGCCGTCGTTGGCATCGTCGCCGTCGCCCGGGTCGTCCGCGTCGGTCGCGCCCTCGACGTTGTCGTCGTCGACTTCGTCGTCGTCGTCGTCGTCGTCGATCCCGAGCGCGGTCTCGATGACTCGGGCGGCGCGGGATCCGAGGCCGAGCACGACGCCGTGCAGCAGCAGCAGCGTGGCCGCGACGAGGTCGGCGGCCGCGGCGACGAAGAGGGCGGGCTCCGCCGGGCGATCGTGGGGCCCGGCGAGGTCGTAGACGACGCGCGCCTCGGCGTCGTCGGCGTGCAGACCGGCGAGGGCGACGAGGATCACGAGCGAGAGCAGCAACGCGCTGTATCGCCGCAACACCGTGCCCGCGCGCCAGGCGAGCCAGTAGCCGTGGATGAAGAACGCGCCGCATCCATAGAGGGCGACGGTGTACGGCACGAGCTCGGGGCGGTGGCGCTGGCCGACGTACCACGACACACCGAACCCGACGAACCACAGCACGACGACCGGGCCGAGGATGTACCCCGTGCCCACCAGACCGCGTCGCCGAGGCGCCGGTTCGGGCGCGACGGGCCGGGCCGCGTCATCAGGAGCCGGATCCGCCATGCGTGAGGGGTCGCCGTAGTTGCTGCGTGACGAACGATCAGCGTATCGTCCGTCCCATGACGGAGCAGACGTACCTGATGACCCTTGGACTCGTCTACGCGTTCTGCTGGGGCGCGATCTGGGGGTCGTTCCTCAACGTCGTCGTATGGCGACTCCCCCGCGGTATGAACCTCGCGCGCCCGGGCAGCCACTGCCCGAAGTGCGAGACGCCGATCAAATGGTACGACAACATTCCGATCTTCGGGTGGTTGCGCCTCAAGGGGCGCTGTCGTGCGTGCGGCGTCTGGATCTCGCCGCGGTACCCGATTGTCGAGCTCGTCGTCGCGATCCTCGGCGCGCTGCTGTGGTGGCACGTCGCCCGGCAGGTGCTC
>Ga0070728_10000950_pt1 | contig 48702 bp, 39 predicted proteins | sample tdDd471_FD_66723 | JGI IMG/M metagenome (GOLD analysis project Ga0070728, IMG submission 66723) | Marine sediment microbial communities from the Atlantic coast under amendment with organic carbon and nitrate - tdDd47.1 | ecosystem: Environmental > Aquatic > Marine > Coastal > Sediment | place... | reverse complement strand
TACCTAATAGCAATATTTATGAAGCGAATCACTTACCTTTTAATCACAATTTTAGTTTGCTGTTTTTCTGCGAACGATATCCTTGCACAGGACGTAAAGATCTCAGCAGAACTTCGACCACGTTACGAAATGAGACATGGTTACAAAACACTCATTCCCGATGATATGAAAGCTGCGAATTTTATTTCGCAACGAACCCGCCTGAATGCCTTTTACGGAAACCCAAACTTTAAAGTATACCTTAGTATCCAGGATGTAAGGGTTTGGGGTGATGTTAAGCAGCTCAACACCAGCGATGTTAATGCACCAGCAATTCATGAAGCATGGGGTGAGGTAAAAATTAGTTCAAAATTTTGGTTAAAGCTTGGCCGTCAGGAAATAATTTACGACGACCACAGGATGTTTGGTAGTGTTGGATGGGCACAGCAGGCACGAAGTCACGATGCTGCTATTATCAAGTACAAACCCACCGATAAGCACAGAATTGATGTGGGTTTGGCCTACAATGCCAATGGCGAATCGTTGTATAAAGAAGATTACCTGGTTAACAGTTATAAAACTTTCCAGTATGCCTGGTATCACGGGAAATTCAAAGCAATTGATTTGAGTTTTTTAGTGTTGAACAATGGCCTTGCCTATACAGATAATACCGATTCAACTAATATTGAGCAAAAAATAGCCTACAGTCAAACCTTTGGCCCCCGCATTACTTTCAAAAATGACCTATTAAAGCTGAATGCTGCAACCTATTTTCAGTTTGGAAAGAACGGAAAGAACGAGAATTTGTCATCCAGGTATTTTGCTGCAGATATTTCGTTTAAATTATCAGATAAGTTTAACATCGGAATTGGTTTTGAGAGCATTTCAGGAACCGATTCTAAACAACAGGGAAAGAATGATGACAGGTCGTTTACCCCATTTTATGGAACCAACCACAAATTCAATGGATGGATGGATTATTTCTACGTGGGCTCGCATAGCGGAAATGTTGGTTTAACAGATATTTTTCTTCCTATCAAGTTCAAGAAGGACAAATTCTCTGTTGCCCTGATTCCGCATTATTTTTTATCAGCAGCAAAAGTAGCACAGCAGCAGGGTGACGGATCATGGAAAGAGTATGACAGTGGCCTTGGTACAGAGATCGACCTGGTGCTAGGTTATGCCGTGTCAAAAGCTGTAAACCTACAGGCAGGATATTCACAAATGTTTGCCACCGAAACCATGCAGGTTCTCAAAGGCGGTAACCATTCGAACACCAATAACTGGGCGTGGGTTATGATTACCTTCAAGCCAACCTTTTTTGAGAAAAATTAAAGTCAGAAAAAATGAGTAAGATCTTAAAATTCCTAACACCTCCACCAGCCTGGCGATTGCCTGCTATAATTGTTTTGGGAGCAATCGTTGGCCTTGGGCTTTACACTTTTAAAATTTCAAACGCAATCTCCTATCTTTCTGACGATCCCGAAACTTGTATCAATTGCCATGTGATGAATTCTCAATATGCAAGTTGGACTCATTCGGCACACCGTGAATTTGCCACTTGCAGTGATTGCCATGTACCGCACACAAACAAGGTGAGTAAATACTTTTTCAAAGCAATGGATGGTGCAAGACATGCTACGATTTTCACACTTCGGAATGAACCTCAGGTTATACGGATTAAAGATGCGGGTGTTGCTGTGGTTCAGGAGAATTGCAAGCGATGTCATCTTAAGATGAACAACAAGGTAAATACGATTAATGTATCTGCTAAAATTGCACATCTGGATGAAGGAAAACTTTGCTGGGAGTGCCACCGAGAAGTGCCTCATGGCAAAGTTAACAGCCTGAGTTCATCCTACTATGCACGGGTTCCAAAGCTTGGAAGCCAGGTGCCGGGATGGTTAAATAAACTGATGAATAAAGACAAATAATAGAACTAATTCAATAAAAAATAAGTAAAATTCATGGGAACTGAAAGTAGAAACAAAACAAGAAAAGGCTGGGTAAACTGGACCATTTTTCTTATTACAGTAGTAGTAGTTTTTGTGTTGGGCATGTTGGCCTCAACAATTTCTGAACGCAGGGTAGAAACAGAATATGTGTATGCCCCCAAAGTACAAATAAATGACTGGGAACCTCGCAACGAAGTATGGGGTAAAAATTTTCCTGCCCAATACGATTCGTATATGAAAACACATGAAGGTGATTTCAAAAGCCTTTACAATGGAAATGTGATGATTGACATGCTGGAAGTGGATCCAAGATTGGTTGTTCTTTGGGCTGGTTATGGTTTTGCGAAAGACTACAACCAGGGGCGCGGCCATTATTGGGCGATTGACGATTTAAGAAACTCACTACGTACAGGTGGTCCAAAGAGTTCAACTGATGGGCCTATGCCTGCTACCTGCTGGGCATGTAAAAGTCCTGATGTACCAAGGCTAATGAATGAACATGGAATAACTGAGTTTTATAAAGGAAAATGGGCAGGTCTGGGACCAGAAGTTGTAAACCCGATTGGCTGTGCTGATTGCCATAACAACAAAACCATGGATCTTCAAATTTCTCGTCCGGCGCTAATAGAGGCCTTCGAAAGGCAAGGCAGAGATATTACCAAGGCAACCCACCAGGAGATGCGTTCATTAGTTTGTGCCCAGTGTCATGTTGAGTATTATTTCAACAAAAATCTCCCGGGAAAAGAGGGCGTTCCTTACCTTACCTTCCCTTGGGATAAAGGCATGTCTGTAGAAGCTATGCTGGAGTATTATGATGAAATTGGTTTTAAAGACTGGACGCATAAACTCAGCAAAGCACCCATGTTGAAGGCACAGCATCCTGGCTACGAAACATGGGTTACAGGAATACATGCAAAAAATGGTGTTACCTGTGCTGATTGTCACATGCCATACAAATCAGAAGGAGGACAAAAATTTAGTGACCACCACATGCAAAGCCCATTGAACAACATGGCCAATTCATGCCTGGTTTGCCACCGTCAGAGTGAGCAGGAGTTGAAAGAAACCGTATTTACAAAGATGGAGAGAGTAGTTAGTCAGCGCGATGAATTAGAGAAAATGCTGGTACGTGCCCACGCCGAAGCCAAACATGCCTGGGACAATGGCGCCACTGATGAGCAAATGAAAAGTATTCTTCATCTGATTCGTCATGCCCAATTCAGATGGGATTATGCTGCTGCCGCACATGGTGCAGCCTTCCACAATTCCACAGAGATCCTTCGTGTAATAAGCTCAGGAATGTTAGAGGCACAAGAAGCTCGTATTGAATTAGCTGTACTATTAAACAAACTAGGTGCATCCTATCCGGTGCCTTATCCAAATATAGAAACCAAAGAAGATGCCCAGGCTTATATTGGTTTACCAATGGAAAAACTGGAAGCCGAAAAAGCAAAGTTCGTTGATGAAATTGTTCCTCAATGGATCAAAGAAGCACATGCCAGGGAAAATAGCTGGGAAGTAAAATATTATTAGAAGGGGAATTTGTAATTAGGTAATTAGGATTTGTAAGCTGGTCGCATTTTGCGGCCAGCTTTTTTTTCGTAAAACTCAGATTTTAAAAGCCAAGTGCATTAAAATTTGTAAGTTGAACGAATCCCGATAGCGGAGCGTATCGGGATAATTGTATTCAAAATTCTGTTGCTTGTGACGATATGAAATTGGACCCATTAATTGATCCATCTTAGCTCCTCTACGAAGTGACTTTTTTCAGTATTTGTAGAAAAGTTAATCTATTAGGTCCCCACTAAAACGTCACCAAATGATAATCGCCTTTAATGAAATCCGTCAACTCAACGCCAATGTATTTCACCTCAATGCCCAACTTTTCCAGGTCATCCGAAACCTCATATTGATCGGAGCATCCCTTGCAGGCCAATAGGTTGATACCAATCTCATCCATGTCTTTAATGGTTTTCTGCAACTCCTTGTCCTCGGTAAGCAACTTTGCCGATGGCCCCCACACTACAAGGGTAATGTCTTCCCACCATCCATATTTTTTGGCATTGTAAGTATACATAAATACCATTTTTTTAGCTACTTCCGGATCGCCACTGGTCCAGAGTACCACCAGCTTTTCTGATGCGGGAATGTCAGTTGAGTCACTCTCCAATGAAATTTGTTGGTTCGTTTCCATAGTTTTAAATTGGTTTGCGTTGAGGTTAAATGTGAATAAGAGCAGAATGCTTAGAATTGAAATAAACTTTTTCATAAGGTTTATAATTTGAATAATTAATAATCTCTATTCATATTAAGTAGGGTTGAGGCCAAAAATACTTTCCTCTTGTGTGAGTGCCAAAGGTAAGTTTATTTCATCTCTGTGTATTCATGATGATATAGCCAATTTATTTTCAAATTAGGCTGGAAGAGATTAAATAAATTTTCATAACTTTGGCAATGAACAAGTTGTACTTTTATTTCTTTTAAACTACCAAAAAGGAGGTGTTATGAAAATCTTTCTTCTTTCTTTTCTCCTGTTTTTGATTTCTCCCTTACTTATCTTTTCACAATGGACACTTACCAAAGGCCCTGAGGGAGTATCAATAAGTACCCTAACAACAATTGATGATGTAATTTATGCCGGAACAACAACTTTTGGGCTGTATGCATCTTATGATGATGGAAACGAGTGGGACCCGCTTAATGTTGGTATGGAAAACATGGAAGTCAGCGCAGTGGTGAGTCATAATGGCTATTTGTATGCTGGTACATTTGGGTATGGGGTTTACACATCCACCGATGGGGGGCAAACCTGGCTTGAACCACAGGGTGTAGATAACATGGCTGTTACAGCGATGGTTGTTAATGATCCCTATGTTTTTGCTGGTACTATTGATAATGGTATATACCGGTCCTCAGATAATGGCGTAACATGGGAATCAGCAGTAACAGGTTTTAGTAGTATTATGGCTATGTGTGTCAACAACAACAATGTTTTCGCTAGTATTTGGGGTTATACGATTAAAACTTCCGACAACGGAGAAACATGGTCCTACGTGGAAAGCCTTGAGGGCGCTGGAATTTTTTCGTATTATTCTGAGGACAATGTAATTATTGCCGGAAGTGTAAACGAAATTTTCAAATCAACTGATAATGGCAATACCTTTACCGGAATAGGAATTAACATCCCATACAGCCTGGTAAACATTTATGCAATCGAATCAAATGGAACTGAATTATTCATGGGTACATCCTACGATGGCATTTATAAGTCCCAGGACATGGGGGAGACATGGATTCCTGCAAACGAAGGAATGGGGCCAAAAGATGTACGTGGTATCGCTGTAACAGAGAATGCTACCATTATTGCCGGAACAAATTACGCAGGCATTTACAGGTCCGAAAACAATGGTGAAGAATGGGAAAAGCGAAACAATGGATTTTATGCCGGTTCCACCATAGCTTCGTTGCTTTGGGCAAACAATACACTTTTTGCAGGCACACGAGGTGATGGAATATACCGTTCGTCAGATAATAGCGAGAACTGGGTTAAACTTTCAGGAACAAACGATACAATAAATTACGCAACAGTTCAGGGAATGTGTGAAAAGGATGGGGTAATTTATGCCGGCACACGATTACAGTTTAGTTCCACAGTTTATAAAACTTACGATAATGGATCAAACTGGATAAAAAGCGGCACTGGCCTACCCAATAACCTTACATTTATTTTTTCCATGGTTACAAGTGGTGAAAATATCCTGGCGAGTACAGATGAAGGCATTTTTTATTCATCTGATGACGGGCATAGCTGGAACCTGGCAAATGTCCCCACCCAATATATCCCAAGTATGGCTGCTGGAGAAGGGTATGTTTATGCTGCAGTATCAAGCATTGGGGTTTATCGTTCGGCCAATAACGGGATCGATTGGGTAGTTTCCCTGCAAAATATTGATGATTGCGTTGAGGTTGCTGCCATCGATAACTATGCTTATGCCGGGACCTTTTTTGATGGAGCACGAATCTCAACCAATTACGGCAGCACATGGTCCGCATGCTATGGTTTTCCAGGGGACGCCTCTGTTTTCGCATTGGCAGGTATAGGAGAGGGGATGGTACTGGCAGGAACGGCTCAGGGTCCTGACTGGATTTATGCCTCATTCGACAATGGATTTAGTTTTACTCCATATAGCGAGGGCCTTGCAGAAAATGCTCCGGTTGAAAGCTTCGCTGTGAATGATACTTTTATGTTTGCAGGTGCAGATTATTATGGTGTATGGCGTCGTGTTCGCCCTGGAGTTGTTGGAATACCAAATCAGTATCAAGAACAAAATACCTGGTTAAATTTGGATATTCATCCAAATCCTTTTAAATCTCAAACAACGATTAGTTATTCATTACATGAAGCCTCCTGGGTTTCTGTTGAAGTTTACAGCACTTCCGGGGAAAAAGTAAAAACGCTCGTCAATTCTCATAAGCCATCCGGGCAATATGATGTATCATTCTATGCTGAAGGGCTTAAATCCGGCATATACCTCTGTTATCTTTTTGCAGGAAAGAATTCATCAACTAAAAAGCTGATAATTCGGGAATAATTGAAGCGACATTAAGCATTTTATCTTGTGTTGGTTGGTGGGATGTTAAAAAAAATGTTATTTTGCAGTTCATTTAAGATAAATAACTATGAAAAAGACAATTCATGTTCTAACAGTTTTTGCAGTAAGCCTTATGGTCTTATTTACTGCTTGTGAAAAAAGTGACAAATTAGATTCTCTGGAAGATGACTTCAAATACGAGGAGGCCGACCTCTATCTCAAAGGTGACGGTAACTTTGAAAAAGTCATAACCAACCCATTGATAAAACTTGACGATTGCAAATACATTGTATCCGGGACCATTGAATTTTTAAAAGATGGCGAACTTGTAGCAGTGATTGATTTTGGAGATGGCACTTGCGATAACATTGCCACCAAAACAGTTGATGGCGAAACCACCGAACTAAACCTGGATAAATTACACAAAGGCAACAAAAAATTCGATTACAAAAAAGTTGTCGTTGAGCCGCTGGTAAAAATCGAAGACTGCGATTACATCGTTTCAGGAATTATCAAACTTTACAAAGGAGACAAATGGATTGTTACTATCGACTTTGGTAATGGCGAATGCGACGAGTGGGCCACTAAAACCTGGGATGGCGGCAGCAAAGAATTTAGCCTGAAGAAAAAATAGAAAAAAACTAAAAACTTATAATGCCGGTTCTTGATCTGATGATTGAGCCGGCGTTTTTTTTTTGGAAATGGATCAACCCATGTAAGCTCTTTCCCTACGAATTTTATTGATTGTTCATTACTTTGATAATACAATCAGATTAGTTGGTTTTCCCAGAAAATATAATCAGTGAAGACATAAAATGATGATCCAATCATTTATTGGAAAATCATTTATCATGTAATGAGGTTTATTTTTGAGAAAAGGATTTAAATTGTTTAACAATACCAGGGTAAGCCTTTAAGGCTAGGTGAATCTCATCCAGATCAACAGATTCGAGTTCCGTGATTAATGTATCGGCATAAGTTATGAATATTTTGAGTTGATATAATTTTCCGAAGTTTTTAATTTTATTGGTAAACTGTTCGATCTTGTAAAGGACAAACTGATCTTTTACTTCTTCCCATTCTGGAGTAATTTCTTCATCCAGTTGTTTTATAATAACAGGCAATTCATTTAATATATTTTTTGGCAAATCATATGTGTCAATTGACCAGTTTTGGGATGATAATTTTTTTTGTTCCAAAGTTTTATATTCCAGAAATTGCGCTAACACTGAAATAAGCCGGTCTCTTTTAACAGGTTTAAGCAAAAAGTCTACAAAATCAGGATTGCTTTTAAGGCTATCCCAGGCAGCAATAGAAGCACTATAAGCAATCAATGGGATATGTCTTAATTTGGGGTTTGACTTCGTTTTTCTTGCTAGTTCTATACCCGAAATTCCTGGCATTCGAATATCAAGGAGTGCTAATTCGGGCTTTGCATGTGTTAAAATTTCAAGTGCAGATTCCCCGCTATTAGCCGAAATAATGTTTAACCCTAGTGGTGCAAGTAAGTTTTCGATGGCTTCAATATTAGAGTTAATGTCATCCACAACCAGGATATCGGCCTTCTCAAACACAACATTTTTAAGCTCAATAGAATTATCAGTTTGTTCAATTGATGAAGACGACACGGCAACATCATGTAATTCGACCGAAAATACAGATCCTTTACCTTCCTGGCTTATCACGCTAATTTTTCCATTCATTTTTTCAACCAATCTTTGCGAAATCGAAAGGCCCAGACCAGCACCTCCATAGTTCCTGATGGATAATTCAGATTGTTTGAAGACTTCAAATATGAGGTTTTTTTGAGATTCTGGAATACCAATACCAGAATCTTCAACTTTAATAATGAGAACACCTTTGTTTTCATCACATGAAGTATATTGTAAGTGGATGTTGACAAATCCCTTATGCGTAAATTTAATAGCATTCCCAACCAGATTAAAAATTATCTGTTTTATTCGCATCTCATCCAATACCAGAAATGAAGGAAAATCATGACTCGTGAATATATTAATCTCGATTTCATTATTTTTTGCCTGGTAATCGTATAACAACTTTATCTCTTCAATGATGCTTTTAAGATTCGTGGGCTGAACAGTAATATCCAGCATCCCGGCTTCAATTTTCGACAAGTCCAGAATATCGTTTAACAGCGACATCAATAAATTCCCACCATTAAGGACAGATCGTATTAATTTTTTATGGTGGCTGGAGTCGAGCTTGTGATACAAGGCTTCACTAAATCCTATGATTGCATTCATGGGTGTTCGGATTTCGTGACTCATATTTGCAAGGAATTCACTTTTCGCTTTATTCGCCTTTTCAGCATTTTCTTTTGCATTAATAAGCTCTTCTTCCAATTTTTTTTGCTTACTTATTTCAGCTTGAATAGCAAGAAAATTGGTTATTTGCCCCTGGGAGTCTTTGATGGGAGAAATAGAGTTAATCACCCATATTAGTTCGCCATTTTTTCTTTTATTAACCATTTCACCTACCCATTTCTTTCCCGTTTTTATGGTTTTCCAGAGGTTAGTATAAAATTTTTGATTTTGCTTCCCTGAATTAAGAATACTTGACTTTTTACCGATACTCTCTTCAGCTGAATATCCTGAAATTTCTATGTAAGCAGGATTAACAAATTCAATTATGCCATCAACATCAGTTATGAAAATGGACAGCGGACTTTGTTCAACCGCGGTGGATAATTTTTTCAGATTAACCTGAGCAGTTAGTAGTTTTTCCTGACTTATTGCATTCTTCATTCTTGATGACACCAACCCTGAAATAGTTTTCAGTTTTTCCAGGTGTTCCCGGTTGAAATAGTTTTTCTCCGTATGTTCGGTATCAATTACCCCTATCACCTCACCATTTGCGACAATAGGAACTGCAAGCTCTGAATACCGAATTTGGTCATCTAAAATGTAGCGTGGATCATGCGAAGTATCATATATTAACTCAGGAATACCAGTTTTTGCTACGGCACCAACTATTCCGTTTCCTAATGGGATTATAATAGGGTTTTTAACTGTTTCTTTATCTAATTGCTTAGCCCCAAAGGCCGCTCGCTGAACGAGGTTTTTCTTGTCTTCATCAAAAAGATAAATAACACAATCTTCAAATCCCAAATCCTTAATAACAATATGGATAACTTCCCACACAATTTCATCAATTGTATTGTGTTTAAGAACTGAAGTAGCGAACTCATTGAGTGTTTTTAAGTACCTTTCATTACTTTTCAGCTCTTCTGTTCGTTCTTCAACAAGTGTCTCGAGTTTAATATTGAGGTTCTTTAGTTCTTCATTTGAAGCATAGAGTTCGAGTGATTTTTTTTCAAGGAGTTTTTCGGCTTCCTTACGTGCCAATAAAGCCCGTTCAAGTTTACGGTTTAATATTTCAAGTTCTTTGCTCAACTTACTTTTGTTAAGGTAAATTTAACTTTACTGTTGTCATCACTAAGATTTTCACGTTCAATTATGACCCTCTCCTTAAAATGATCAAGGCATCCTGTGATCAAACCCTCGGCAAAATCAGCTAACTTTCTGACAGAACTATAGGTTAATATCAATGTATTATTATCAGGCCTGCTAATATCAATGTGTGGAAGTTCCGCTTCTGGATAGAGCTTCAATACATCAACATGAATTCCATTTTCAATATTATCAAGAAAAGAAAATGCATCGTTAATGCCTTCAAACATATATTTGTATGCATTTGTGAATATTGTAAAAACATGTATCCCATAAGCCTTTACCAGTTCTGACACTTCTATTTTAGAATGTTTGCTCAGGCTTGAAACCAAACTGAAAAGTTCCTGATGATTGTATGTACCAACTGATGTATATGCACCTTTTGATGGTAAATTCGAATCCGTTATTATGGTGTCAACCATCTCATCACCAAATTCGGATTCGACCATGGTTAAGAATTCAGTAAAAATAATTCCTTTCATAAGTTAACTTTTTAATAAAAGATGAATACTAACAACAATAATACAAAAAAATTATAATATTTTAAAGGTACAAATACTTATAGATGAAATGAATAATTTTTAATATTTTAAATGTTTAGATGTTGATAGGTTTAGACATATTTTACTGATCAAAAATCTGATATTCATCAAACATAATCCATTCTCGGACTAAATTCAGTGCCCACCACATTTAATAGTTTCCTCTTCCAAGTTTAACTTCCTCTTTTGGCTCTTTCCCATTTCACACTTTGATTTCCATAGGCATATCGATACAGCCCAAGATATGCAGAATAGTTCATGACAAGAAAATAATAAGGTATGAAGAAGGGTTTAAACTTGATTTTCCTGTTTTCAAAAAACCGACCCATTAAAGCAAAAATGTAAAATACCAATTGAACTCCCAGGGTAAATTTGTACACCGACTGATTCAATAATGTGTTTTCAGCCTGTAGAGATAGATAAAAATTGAAAGTGAAGATCAATAACAACAAGAATGGACTGGCGGCCCATCTCAGCACACGATGTGAGATATATTGAAACGATAACATCCCATGCTTAAATGGATTAAGTAATGTTTTTAGACGAAAGATCGATTGAAAACCACCTGCACTTATTCGTATTTTTCTTTTTAGTTCTTCTTTAACATTGTGCGAACCAGTTTCAATAGCGTAAGCTTTTGGGTTGTATCCGATTTTATAACCTTTCATAGCAATTCGTAAGGATATAATAAAATCGTCAAGAATGGTATCTTCTTCCACTTCTTCATAAAGTGCCGTACGAATGGCGAATAGTTCACCAGCAGCACCCACGGCTGTATATAATTCTGCATCCCATTTTTTTAGTTTCGATTCATATTTCCAGTAAATTCCTTCACCAGCCGATGCTGCGGCTTCTGTATCGTCCATATAGATTCTTTTTTCTCCTGAAACACACCCGATTTGAGGGTCTCTGAACAATTTAGCGATTTCAGCCAATGCATCTTTCGATAAAATGGTATTTGCATCAGTAAAAACAATAATGGGAGATTCTACAAACTGAATTCCGCGGTTCATGGCTGCAATCTTTCCTTTCCTTTCATTCTTGTGAAAAATTGTTATATCATCATATTGCTTTAAAATGTCCGGAGTTCCGTCATCCGAGCCATCTGTTACCCATACCTGCTTGATCTTCTCTTTTGGATAATCAAGCTTCCTGGTGTTATTAACCTTTTGATGGATATAATCCCTTTCATTAAATGCAGGGATCATGATGGTAATTTCAGGAAATTCTTCTTCGGTAATGTTATCATTTTTTGGTTTAGAGATCAATCGTTTTAATTTTACCAAAACAAATAATACAATCCCATATCCCAAATATGAATAAAAAACGATGAGAAGTGATACTAAAAAAATAATTTCAATAGTTTTCATTTGTTTGCTATTTAGTTCTTTGTGTTAATATTCTTTTCAACAGAAAACCTTTCCCAATTTCCTGTTATATCATTATAAATTTTAATTACACGGGCCGGATTTCCAGCAACTACAGAATAAGGAGGAGTATCCTTTGTAACAACGCTTCCACCAGCTACTATGCAGTGTTTACCAATGCTTGTTCCTGCTACAATTACAGTATTGGCTCCAATCCATGATTCATCCCCAATATGAATAGGCATAGTAGTAACACCTTGCTTAGAGATGGGTTTGTCAACTTCTTCATAATTGTGGTTTAACCCTGACAGAACAACGTTTTGTGCCAATCTCACATCATTTCCAACAATGACTGGTCCAATCACCGTGCTTCCGATTCCAATCCTGGTTCTGTCGCCAATAATTACATCGCCAACCCCATTATTTATTGTTGCAAAATCTTCAATTACGGTATCATTACCCACTTTAAAATCCCTGAAGGGCATAACATCAATACGGGTTCTGGACCTGATAACGGATCTTTTTCCTTTGCTGTGTTTTATTGGATTAATAAGCCATTTCACCCAAAGACGAGGCCTTGGTTGATTGCTTGGAGTTAAAAGATGTAGAGCCAGTGCTTTCAGTTTTTGATTGGAAGTTATTTTTTTTGTTATGATCATGATGTCTTTCCTTTATGGTTATTTTCTCATAAATTGCATTTGCATTATTTTCCCATGTATGTTGATTTGCGAACTCGCGTCTGCTGGTTTGTTTTTTCAAATTATCTTCTTTAAGTGCTTTTGAAATCATTTCAACGTATTCAAAAGCATTACTGGCCAGATAACAATGCTCAGAAAAATACTCCATGGTTTTTGTTAAAGTGGCAACAGTGGCTTTTCCCATGGCCAGGTATTCATCTATTTTGCGTGGGTAATTACCAATTGTAACCTGATTAAGACATTGTGGATTGATAGCAACATCGAAGCCTGATAAATATTGAGGTAATTCAGCTTCGTTTTTGTTACCCAAAAAATATACATTTGGAAGGTTGTGGAGAACAGATTCTTTAAAGACTTTATCCTCCGGACCGACCAGGACAATACTCCATTCTGGTTTTTTGATTGCTATGTTGCGAATAATTTCCAGATCCAGTCTGAGGCTGTTTAATGAGCCCATATAACCGATTATAGGTGAAGGAATATCATTCATATCGCCAGGCCTCAGCTTTTCATTAAAGGAAGAATATGCCACTGTATCACATCCTTGTCCTACAAAATATGACCGGGGATTAAATCTTTTAGCAAGATCTCTCAGATAATGTGAGTTGGTGAGAACCAAATCTGATTTTTGCATATGCTTTGGTTCGATTCGTGTCCCCTGAGTTTTCCAGAAATCAACAGCAAGTAAATTGTCACGTGAGTAATAAATGTATGTTGATGGGTTTAAAAGTTCTTTTAAATAAAAACTGCGGAACATATCACTATCGTTAAACAGGATAAAATCTTTAAACCCAAGTTCACTGACCACATTTTGAATTTCCCTGGCTAATAATTTATTATTACGTTTGTTAATTATATCGAATAGTAAATTTGATTTCAAACGACTTATCGATTCAATTACCACTCGTGGATTAAGTACCCATAGATTGTTATTGATTTTCTCAATAGCAGGCGTTTGACCGCTAATTATCTCCCTTCGATGTTTTACAGAAGGTGTGTTTCGTTTTTTAATAAGCGTAAGCCTGTCTAAAGGACCATTTACATATAATACCCTATTGTGTTTTGAAAACTCAGCAGCGAGGTTTTTACAATTGCTGCCAATGGGAATATCCCAGGGCTGCAATCCGGTAATAATAATATCTCTGTTTTTCATCATATCTTTCATTTAATTAATGGTAGTATTTACTTCAAGCTTTTGATCATAAATTTCTTTGACCTGTTTGGCCATCTTCTCCCATGAAAACTGGGAAGCGCGCTTAAACCCTTTTTCTATTAAAGTATTTCTGAGGGTATTGTTATCGAGAACCTGATGTATTCCTTCACAAATTTCTTTGGGTTCTTTGGGATCTACGAGATATGCTGCGTCATCCGCTACCTCAGGCATGGAGGAACTATTTGAACTAATTACAGGCGTTCCACAACGCATTGCCTCGAGCATTGGGATTCCAAAACTTTCGCGCAATGAAGGATATAGGAATAAACTGCTTAATGAATAAATTGCAGGTAGGTCACTGTTTTTGATATAGTCGGAAATATGAATATGATCGATCAGTTCGGGAGTTTCATTATCTTTCAATATTTTTCTTAAATTATCCATCCCAAAATCAATCATAACAAGGGGTAATGGATTTTTGCTCGAATCTCTATAAAGAGCGTATGCTTTGAGCACGTTTGGCGTATTTTTCTTTGGTGCTGTGTTGCCAAAGTAAAAGATAAATTTTTTGGGAAGCTTATACTTTAGAGCTATTTTATCCAGATGTTCCCTATCGGAAATTTGCTTGAAATGAGGACTTACTCCATTATAGATTGAATGGATTTTATCGCTGTATTCTGGGAATCTATAGGAGATATTGTCGCGCTCAAATTCAGACACAGTAACAACCGCATCTGCTTTCTTCATCACCTTCGGCACATTCCATTGCCTGTACATATTGCCGAATCGCTGATATATGCTTCCTCCATTGCGCAATTTATTTTGTTCTTCAAGATATATAATATCGTGGACTGTTACGATCAGAGGAATATCGCTCATAACAGGAGCTGTATTGCTGGTGCAATGCAGTAATTCACATCCATATTTTTTAGCGTTTTGAACCAGTGACCACTGCTCCCAATATGGGTAGGTAGGACCATTAAGTTCGACTACATTAAAATTATTGGTGCTTTTTATGCACTTATCTTCATCGGATTTAACAAAAATAAAATATTCATTCACTTTATCTATCTTCTGAAGATTCCTGATCAACTCCAGTACAACAATATCCATCCCATGCTTTTTATTTCTGAATAGCCTTTGTGCTTCAATGCCAATTTTTCTCATAATCTATACGTTTTTAATTACTAAACTAAATCTGTGCCAATATTTATAACAGACATAAAACCAGACAGATAAAAAATATTTTTAATTCAAAATCAAAGGTGAATCTTCAAAAACGAAGGGGGAAATATTGAGCAGATAGTTAATTCCTTTTGATTAGCCTTTTAACTATAGAAATCAAAGGAATATTTAGGTTGTTCGAATTCGAAGGGCCTGTTTAAAATGGAATAGTACTTACTTGGGGATCTTTCCATGGCTGGTATGTATGAAACGTTTATTTGCTCCCTTAATCTTTATCAGGGATAAAAACATAACCCAAAACCCCTTTGGAAGACTCACAAGTGCCTTTAATGTGGCTGAATTATAAAATGAGCGGGGAATTGATATTACAAAAGCCAATAATACAATGATGAGTAATATGAACCACCAACTTAAGTTTGGCATAAGTAAAGTGTTTCCTACCTTATTGAAAGTAAGGTTTAATAGAAGCGACACTAAATTAACAATTATCAGGAGACCTATTAAAAGTATTCTTGGTACTAAAATCATTTGTATTACTTTATCAATAAAATCGATATTTTTAAATTTCAGTGCACTTTTTATTCCCTGTAAAGAGAAGCGTCTAAAATAGATGAACTGTGCTGATAACCATCTCCTCCTTTGACCCTCAAAAGCATTTGAGCTTTGGATTTTCTCATCATATACCCTTGCATTGTTCAAATATTCAATTTTATGGCCATCACTTAGCATATTAAGTTCCAGTTCCTTGTCGAAACCACCGATGGCTTTCGCTTTCTTCATGTATTCTTTAAATAGTTGATAATCAAATCCTACACCTGAACCAATAATTGCCGAAGATAAATTAACTGCCCTGTGGCCTTTTCTAAAAATATGGTTGTTGATTTCTTCACTTAGCGCATCGAGGATAGCAAAATTTGTATTGCTGTTTTTAGCCATACGATGGCCCTGAATTACTTTTGTTTTCTCACTAAATGCATGATTTAATTTCTCTAAGAAATCATACTCCATTACATTATCCGCATCCAAAACAACAGCTATTTGATAATCCTCAGGTAAATAATCCAGGGCTGCATTCAGGGCTTTGGCCTTGGTGCTTTTTTCGAACGATACTTCCAGAACCGTAACAGGCAGTTCCTTCAGTGCTTTGAGTGTTCTATCCTGAAATGAATCAGCAATTATAATCACCTTGTATAACTCGCCAGGATAGCTTTGCTCCAGAGCTTTTTCTGCTACCTCAACAATAACTTCATCCTCCTTGTAACCAGGAATAAAAACAGCAATTTTACGCTTGTCCAGCGAGGTATTTACAGGATCTTTATAAAAAATACCTGCAAAGGCAAATACGAAAATATAGATACCCGAAAAAGCAAGATAAGCAAACAGGATGATTGAAATAATGTGAAAGATATAGATGAATATGTCCATCGAATTAAGTTTTATTTAGTTAAAAATGTTCTCCTGCTTTCTTAATGATAAATGCCAAGATATTCCATCTAAATAAGATTTAAAATGATCTTTATCACCTTTGAAAAGAAATCCAATCAAATTTTTTGGAGCCGAAACAAGGAATTGGAATGCTAAATTAGTAATAAGTGTAAATCCTTTTAGGTTTTTCCTGGCATAAAGTAACCTGTTGCGCGAAAGATAATAGGTTTTGAGTGGGCTGTTTTTCCCCGTTGAGATAGACTCTTTATGATAAACCAGTGAATCAGCCTTATACCAAATATCGTAGCCGGCATTTTTGATTCTTGTCCCCCAATCTAATTCTTCGTAATATAAAAAGTAATCCTCGTACATAGGGCCTACCTCATCAATCACATGCCTGGGAACGATCATTGCCGCACCATGCGAGAAATGAGTAGGGCCGGAAACATTATATTTATCACTATCAGTTTGCCTGTACCCAACTAAATGATTTCGCAATGTAACCTTATTAAGTGGTGTGTAGCCTGCAAATTGGATTGTATCAGGATGATAATAGAATTTAATTTTAGGGCTTACCATGCCAATGGAAGGATTAATTTTTAATAAATTCACGAGTGGTTCGATAAATCCTTTTTCAACCTCAGTATCATTGTTTAAGAAAAGCAAATACTCACCTTTTGCGGCTTTTATACCCAAATTGTTCCCTCCTGCAAAACCAAGATTTTCAGCACTGGCTATAAAGTTAATTTCAGGGTACATCTTATTGATAAAAGAGGGGTCATCATTTTGTGAAGCATTGTCAACAACGATGACCTCAAAATTGGGATAGCTTATGTTTCGCAATGATTCTAACAATTGACAGGTAATTTCTGATTGATTAAAATTTACTGTTATTATTGAGACCATTGGATATGAATCTTTCACTTCAGACATTGCTAATTAAAGTTTATTACCTCCTGTTGTTGAATATTCGTTTTTGCTTGATCCAAAATATTCATTAATTCGTTTGTATTCCCTTCTGATTCGCACCATTATCATCCGGCTAAAATTCCCATCTGAATTTAATGTTCTTGCCGAGGTCCAAACTGTTGATTTTCGAGATTGCTTATAGACTATTTTGCCGTCGTTCTTTAGATTGAGCAGCATACTTCCATCTTCTCCTCTTTTAATGTCGGTTCTCCATCCATATTTTTTTGCGTGTGTTGTAATGAAACCAAAATTAGCACCACCAACCACAAGCTCTGGTCGTTTAGTAGCTCTCAACCGTAAAACCGGATTTCGCAGCATTTCATAAATGGCAAAAGAAAATCTTTTTTGGTTTAGCCCAGGCAAAAATGAAACTGTTCCAAATGTGCCTACAACATTTTCCTTTTTAAGCGTTTTTACCATCTCAGCGATATAAGTGGGGGGGTAAATTGAGTCGGCGTCAGCGCATAAATGGAATTTCCCTTTCGCTTTTTGCATTCCTGCCTGACGTGCATATCCTGGGCCGAGTTGTTTTTCAAATACGGTAATTACCTCACACCTGTCAATAATTTGTTGTGTTGAATCGGTGGAATTATTATTCACAACAATAATTTCATATGGCATTTCAGTATGTTGATTCTTTAGGGAAGAAACACATTTTAAAATATTATCTTCTTCGTTATGAGCAATTACCACGACCGACACAATCGGATCTTCAGCATGGTTGTTTTTTGATCGTTTCGTCTTAAATGCTTCAGCGCCTCCTGCTAGTTTACTAACAGTAAGGTGAGTTTGTATGTATTTTGGAATATTAAAGTTTGTCATTGAATTATATTTTAGTTATCAGATGTGCTTAATTGATTAAAATTTTCTGTGTTATTCTCCTTTTTAATTTCCTTATCGAATGTTTTACCCAAGTAAAGGAAAGCCATACTGGTATAGAGAATGATTCCTGAAGGCATTTGGCCCAGTATACCATTCCCGTAAGATGCTAACATGATACCGAATAAACCGCAAGCAAGTGCAGTCAATTTAATTTTCAACGCTTTGTTTTTAATTTTATACATAATCATTATTGATGATTTTATCAGTATAAAAAATAGAATAAACAGATGTAATATCAAGCCAACAATGCCTTGTTCGGCCCAAATCATTACATACCAGCTGTCGGTGGGGACGTTTGCCAGAAAGGTCTGTGGAGCAAAACGTTGTCCCCAGTTTCCTGCCGAGCCAATACCTCCTCCAAAGGGCCTTGTCGACAAATAGTTTTTTAATCTGGCTTGATTTTCAAGCCTGGCCTGGAAGGAAGGGTTGTTTTTATCAAAGGCCGTACGTATTCTTCTGATTTCATCGTTATTCTGACCAATGCTGGTATAATTGAAAAACATAAAAACTAGAGCCATCAATACTAAACCAATAATAATTAACCGTAAATTTTTTTGAAGAATCAGATAAAAAACAAATCCGCCAAATGGAACAGCTATTGCACCGCGTGTTCCTGAGATCATCAAGCCATAGATACTAAGTATAGCAACAATGCCAAACAAAATCCTGCTTTTAAATTTTTTAGTATGAATTGCTAAAATTCCAAATACCACACCAGAATGGCCCATTGTAGCTCCAAATTGGCCTGCATCGGTGAAAAATGAAAAGATCCTTAGCTTTCCAAACAAAACATGTGTAACATTACCTCCTGCATTTAGCCATTGTTGTTCCCATGGGTCGGGCCCGATTAATTTCTGTACCAATCCTTTAAAGATTGCTAATAGGGAGAAAATTACCCATAACTTGATAAACCGGTCTAGATCTTTCACCTTCCTAAAAAGAATAAGAACCAATGGAATTGTGAGGAGCATATATAAAGAAACTCCACGCATTGCATAGAACCATGCTTCCCTGCTGACAGTTTCCGGGTTGACCAATTGAAATAATGCATATGCAAACCAGATTACTGATAGCAAGGTTAAACTATTTTTTGCACTATTCCACTTTGAAGAATCATGAAAAAATTTAAAGAAAACAGCAATCAAAACAAGAACCAGCAAAAAATCGATAGACAGCCCCAATGGTGCCGGAATATAACGGGTAATACCAAGAACAAAATAGTTTGCAATAATCACCGTCCATAACCCGGTTTCTGGCTTTTTGAAAACCATGATTAAAAAGAATATTACAAAAGGAATTAGGATACCGGCAACAGCAACAAGTATCCCGCCTTTTGCTACCAAAAAAGCAAAAACAGCTGCAAGCAGCATTGCCACCGTAGCGAAGAACAATTTGTTTATTGATAGTTGCTGCACCATTATTCTATTTAACAATTAGTTTTTTTAAAGCCTCCATATTAACATTCCTCGAATAAAATTTAATCCCTTCCTTAATGATTTGATTGGGCTCGAACTTAAATTTTGTGATAAGGAAATGCCACCCGATAAAGATTCCTACCAGGGTAAATAACAAAGTTACAAAAGCTACCATTATCAGTGACTCAAATAGAAATACTGCAACCAGATCACCAATGATATTGAGTGCCAGCATGATTTGAACTTTTATAGCATTTAGCTGAGGTAATTCGGCCGAATCCAATGCTACCCCGGTAAATCGATCGATAGGAAGCAATAATCCGTAGATAAGGAAAAGGTACATTACGGGCATCATGGTTGGAAGATACTGAACGTATTGATCGCCTGAAAGCAATAACAATATTTGTTTAGAAAAGATAAACAGAAGTATAATAACAGGAACCAATGAGAACAGAACAGCTCCTGTATAGGTATAAAGTGTTTTCAGAAATACGGCGAACTTGTTCTCTAAAAACGCTTTCGATAGTTTGGGTATTGCAGTTGCTACAAATCCATTTATCGGTATTTGTATTAATTCAATGACCTTTAATGGAATAGCATAAATGGCAGCAGCTGTAGCGCCCATTACCGGCATAAGCCCGATTATTAGTGTATCTGCACTCTTCAACAGGCTACTCCCAACATTTGTCAGCACAGTATATTTCCCATAATGGATTAGTTTACCAATACTATTTTTTGTGATATATTTTAAACTTTGAGCACCTGTCCATTTGAAAACAATAGCAATAAAACTCGCAATTAAGTTGGCCAAGATAAAAGCAATCATGACATTTTTGAAATTTGGCACAAACAAATAATTAATACCCAGGATTGATATTAGAAATAAACCAAATACAGAAAGTTTTAAAACTAAAATAAGATCAAATTTTTGCTGAGCCTGCAAAATACTTAAGGCATTATTCCATGGAGCATTGGCTATAGCCAAAAATGGATAATAGATCAAAAGATACGAAAATGCATCCATATCAACTCCTTTTAGAAAAGGAAATAAAATAATCATCACAAAAAAAAGAATGGCTCCACCCGATAAATCAATGGCAAATCCACTACCTTTGTGTTTGCGTATCTGATCCTCAGATCCTGATGAAATATAATGCGTAAGCGCAGTTCGGGTGAACCCAAATCGCAACATATCAAGCATGGTTGAGGCAGATATTACAATAACCCAAATACCATATTCCTGTGTATTTAGCATTCTTACCAAAATAAGAAAAGAAAGCAGGTTTATTGCTGCAACAGAGCCATTTGTAAAAATGGATTGTATATTCTTTTCGTGCAATATTTTGTTTAGTAAGCTTTTCATTATTTTATTAGGGTGAATAACATTAATCCGTAATCGTTTCAAAGGTTTCGAAAAAACGAAAAGTTACCAGTCGTTTAATAAATTTTCTCGATCTTGACCGGTTGGCAGGAACTTGCCCGGTATAATATTCAAACTGGTCGGTTTTCATTCCATTCAGTATGAATCCCATGGTAGATTTTCCCGATTTCTTAATCATATCTACGAAATAGTTGTCTACCTTTCCCCAGGTCCTATCGGCCCTGATGACCATGCATATAAGGTCTAATTCTTTCATTTTTGTAACGGGGATGATATGATCGCGTAATGCGTCTAATTCAAGCAGGTTAAATGTTGCTTCATTAGTAGTGAGTTCATTTAATTTCTTTTCAATTTCATTTATTAAAAACGATTTGCCTTCACCCTTGTATATGCTAATAAAACCGACATTGAAATTGTTTTTTGGGTTGTTGTTAGATAATCCGATTAAGTTATTTATGATCATTTTCAATGCTATATCATTGAGTTTGGTATCATACAATTTAATTGTTTTACTTGACTTCCCTTGAGGGAAAGCACCAATAGCATTCAATTGAGTGGCTTTAGTAGCCCTTGATATATTTTTTAATGTAGTATCCAGGAAGTGAATAATAATGATAATGGCAAGGACAAAAATAAATCCAGCAAGAGCTGCAGCAATTATAAGTATCTTTCTTTTTGAAGCCAGCGGGTCAATGGGAAATTCGGGAGCGTCTACAATTTTAAGATTAGAGGACATTTCATTGTTTTGTTGTTTTAGTTTAGCTAATCCCAAGTTGTGTAAAAGGGACAAATACTCTTTTTCAATAACATCTATTTTTCTTTCAATTTTTTTTAAATTGGCCCCTAATGGTGCAAAATGCATAATTGTATTGTCCAGGTCATTTTTACGTTCTTCAAGTGCGTTTAGTTTTGCCCTGGATTCTTCAAATGCAATAATATTTTCCAGCCAGCTAGTAACAAGTTCGTCTTTATTAATGCCTTCGAGGGTGTTTTCAAGCAAATGTAAAGAATCGATAGCTGCATACAAGCTCTTTTTTGACTTGTAGTGTTCCAACTCATATGCATTAACCTCTTGTTGAAGATCATCGCTTTTATTCGCCTCAATCTGGTGTGTTGATATCTTTCTCGATAGATCAAAAATGCGGTTTCTAATCTCCAGAATATTTTCACTGTGCAACTTTCTTTGGTTTTTGGCACCGGCTTTTACTTCGAGTTCAGCAATAACCGACTTAGCCGCCTCGTAATCGAGAGTTACGCTTTGTTTTTCCAACTCATATTTTTCGATTTGTGAGGCAACATGCTTGGTTTGCTCATAATAATTGATGATTTTATTGTTCATGTTGAATCTCAACAATGAATCTTCGGCATTGCTTAGTTTGCCTGCGGTGTGTTTAAGTTGATCATTAAAATACCCAACAACGGCATCTGTCTGGTTCTCTTTCAACGCACTGTATTGCTTTATAAAAACATCAATAAGTATTTTAACAGTTTGGTAACAGACGGTCGGATCGTCTGAGGTGTACTTTATTTCTAATATGTCACTGTTGCCCACCCTTACTATTTTGATATTTGAGATTGCATTATAGCTATAATGTTGATGATATAGGTTTATTAGCTCATAAATAAAATTGTCTTTACTACTGTTTTTAAATCTCAAAAGGTTCAGATATGTGTCTTCAAGTGAAGATGGATTGACAAGGTTAAAAACTTCTTCAGGAACAATTTCCTTTAGATCGCTAAATGATTTCTCTGATATGGTTTGAGATTTAGTACTTGATTTGAATAGGTGTGAAGCGAAGAGCCTCAGGCCTGTTTCTTCAATTGTACTTCTTGAGTTAATAAGATTGATAAGGTTATCAAATTCGTTGTTAATAGCAAAATAATTGAAATTACCCTTATCTAAGGTTTCGATTGAATAACCAGATGCAATTCCTGTGTAAACCTTTGCACTGGTTTGATAGGTTTTAGGACTGTTTCGAGTAAAAATAAAAACCATAACAGCAATAAATACCGGAACGACTGTAATAAGTATGAAATTCTTTCGAATGATTCGGTATAATTCAATTAATTCCATGAAAGATAAAAATTAGTGTTAAAGTTTAAACCTGTGAACATCTCAAGCTGCGTAAGTTTTTTAATAAGATCTGCGTTGGCCCTGTCTTTTTCAAGTTGGACTTTTAAGTACGATTTTCTCACTTCTGTCATAGCTGAAACCCCAATCTTACCCTCCAAGAATTCCTTTTCCGATTTCTGAATATCTATCTCAACGGCTTCATATTCATTGGTTTTAGAAAGGAATATCTGATATGCTTCGATTAGTTCGAAGTATTTTTCATTTACTATTTCGGCAACCTGAAATTTAACTTTGTCAACTTCGTTTACTGCTTTATCAATTTCAAATTCATGTATTTTTCGTGTTTGATTATTCTTGAATATCGATGAAAAAGGAATTTTCATGGAGAGCCCTGCGAAATAGGTAAATTGTTGTCCGGCAATAATGGTATTTAAGCTAAGGTCAGGAATGGAATTGTCACGAAATACCTGGTCATAATATCCATATCCGACATTGCCATTGATGTATATATAGTCTGACCAGTTATTCCTGGATTTTTTCAATTCAAGCTTTTTTATTTCTACCTCATCAAGATAATAGCCATAAGCCCCTGAATTTGATATTGATGCATTAATTAGTGTGTCCAGGGTTGGAAGGCCCGGGAAAAGTGATTTAGCACTATAGGCTATTTTGATAGTATTGTCTATCTGGCAAATACCTGTTAGAGGAGATAAACTTATCAAAACCAATATGCATAGTTGTAATATGTAATTACGCATAATTTTCATTTCTATACCTTTTCGGATTGAAGCAAAGCCGGAACTGTTTTGCAAAGGATTTTAATGTCTTTCCAAAAAGTATAATTTTTGGCATATTCTACATCAAGCATCTTTCTTTCTTCAGGCGACATTTCAGAACTCTTCGCTCTTTTTTCTACTTGCCACAAGCCTGTTAGGCCGGCAGGTGCAATAAACCTCTCAATCCAGCCATCTTCTGTAAGCTTTTCAGCTTCGTATATTGGTAAAGGACGGTTACCAACAATCGACATATCACCTTTTAGTACATTTATTAGTTGTGGCAATTCGTCGATACTTGTATTTCTTATAAACTTACCTATCTGTGTAATCCGTGGGTCATTTTTAAACTTCAGAAAAGCTGTTTCACTGGCAAGTCTTTGCTGTTTAAGATATTGTTCAGTTAAGACTGCCCCATCGTCACCGAATAATAATTGATCGTTGTTAAAATCTTCGATTTCGTGGTAAGGAACAGATAGGCTTTCAGGCTCTGATTCATTCGAGCTAGCTGCATATTGGTTAGTTTTCATTAATTCTTCCATCCGTTGGTCGGCATCAGGATACATCGATCTGAATTTCAAGAAATTGAAGATTTTGTATCCGGTTCCTACTCTTTTCGAACTGTACATAACTGGTCCTTTTGATTCTAATCTTATCAATATAGCAACAATGAGTAATACAGGTGATAATATTATCAATGCCAGCAAGGATGTAATGATATCAAAAAGCCTCTTAATAAAGGAGAGCTTATAGGAATGTTCTTTGTTTATCATCTTTAAATAGGATTGTGGTTTGTAATTGTAAGAATTGGATCTTTACATTATTTTTGCAAGTCTTACTTTTAGTTCTTCCGGGCTAAATGGTTTAACAATGTATTCATCTGCACCACCGCGAAGCAATTTAATACGCTCAGTAGTGTTATCAATACTCGATAGAATCATAACAGGAATGTGTTTGAAAGCCTGGGATAGTTTAAGTTTTTGGAGAAACATCTTTCCATCCATATCTGGCATTTGTATATCCGATATGATGCTGTCAGGGAGTTCGCCGTTTTTCAATATTTCTAATGCTTCAAGGCCATTGCTAGCTGTGATTACCTGGAATTCGTCGAAAAGAAACATTTTGAGTAAATTGCGTATTTCAGGTTTATCATCCACGACCATAACTAAATTTTTCATTTTGTTCTAGTATTAATTTGTTTAATTATTATAAATATTTGATGTATTTCTATACCCAGGTTTGTTATCATACCAATCACTGAAATCATTGCCGCTGCTTGTGGCCCAGGGTTCAAATTTTAAGTATGCATCAATAACAAATAACTTTTCTTTTGGATATGAAAAACTTGATGGGATATCCAAGGCCCATGGCAAGTAGTTTTGAGTTATATAGTATTCGTTTTGATTTGCATTAGAAACATCGTGACCGGTTCCGAGCATGTTTTGATCTGCAAGGTCTGTAGGTGGGTGATTTGGTAAATGTACCTCAATATCTCTGTTTCTGTCAACAATGATAAATGGGTTGTATGGCGGGGTGCCAATTGCACTTAATGACATTGGATCTGCAAAGTCAACAGTAACATTGATGACCGCCGGAGTTATACCGGGTTTATTCGGATCGGTGTTAATAAACCCCTGGAAATTAGAACCAGCAAAACATCCATATGAGTTGTCAAAAATAACAACCACTGCTTTTGATTGAGCTGATTCAGTTCCATTGCCATTTAATTCTATATAGCTATCAGTAATCAATGATCCGTTAACACTTTGAACATTGCCCGGTGTAGTATTTAGTTCTATTCCAAACCCATTCTGGTAGCCTGCTCCTACAGCCCTGACAATGATGGTAGTTTCAAATTCAGTAACATTATTGGAACCGTTTGTGACCTGCATGAAGTTGTAATCAATTACTAGGTCGTTAAAATCATAATCACCTTTATAGGGCCAGAGATCTTCAAAGACCAGTGTGCCATAAGTGTTTTCCGAAGGATAGAAGTTGTTGTAAGCCCTTGTAGGATCATCAGGATATTGGTCGAACACATTAGAAACTCCGTCCTCATCAGTATCCGTCGGGTCATCAATCACTTGAACATTTTCCAGATTGGCCGCCGTAATAGGGTTAAGTGTTGCATAAAAGATGGCATCATTAAAATCCTGATCACAGCCGGGATTGTCTCTTCTTATATCTTCAAATCCAGATAGCAATAATTCTCGTTCCTGATCGAAAAGTAAAACATTATGCCGTTGTAGTTCTGATTCATCCTCAATATTAAGATTTTCGTTTGAGTAATGAATGTAATTCCCGCCAGTGACCTGACCATTCCATCCATTTCCTATTAAAAACCATCCGACAACCGTCCCTGACGGGAAGACATCTGTCAATTCTTCAAGTTCGTTGTCATAATATTTCAACATTACTTTATCTCCCGATTGCAGTTCTCCTCCGCCCCCTGCGTACGAAAAATTTGGGAACATAATCACAGGGTTATCTATGTCACCAACGACTTGTGGCTCTGAATCAATGGGATAGGTATAATATCCAACAACATTTCTCCAGCCAGCCCCTTCATGAACAAATGTAATCCAGATATTACAATCTTCGGTAATTATGAGGTTGGTTTCTGCAGCATTGGCAAGGTACTGGGGATGAGAATTTGGGAGTTGGCTGCCTTCGGGTAATGAGGCGCTAATATCGACTAGAAGATCATTTGGAATAACGTCGCCTTCAGCTTCAAGATAATCAGGAAGTCCGCTCGAATTCCATGAACCAAGTGTTAAATAGCCATCTAATTGAATTTGTTTAAACTGATTACTTCCTGGAGTTGATTTATCACTTTTAAGATTCTGACGTGATGCTGGCTCAATGGTGAAAAATTCGGTACCATCCGAAAGATTCAATTCATAGTATTGTTGCAATCCGGACTGAAATGGGCAAAGATAAAGCTGATTAACATGAGTTGGAATCCTTATTATAAGTTGTGCCTTGCCAGAATTGTCAGAGTTTCCTTTAACAATTAACTTCTCTGGTTTTACAATAGTTGAAATAATGTCCCCATCCAATTCAAAGGGATTTTCTGAGTAAATTTCGAAATACAAGTGTTCTAGCGCTTTCCCTTTTGGACCATTGAATTGAACTTCAAGATCCTTTTCAAGGGTTGTTTCAAAAAGAAAATCTCCAACATTGCCCATGGGGGAAGGTTGATTTAAGTCATTCAAATCGTTTTTTAAACAGGAACTGAATAAAAGCATTATTGCAAATAATGAAATGTTTGTTAGTGTTTTCATGATATTTATTTAATTTTTTCAGACGTTTATCTATTATTGTGCCAAGTGTTGTAATAGTAAGAAATACAATTTGTTACGGATTGGCCATGTGGATTTTGGATTATGGTTGTTCGTCAAATGTGAAGACAATTTAAATAATAAATAAAGGATATTGACCTTAATCAAGCAATAGGACAGGAATCGAGCTGACTATTCAATATCGCAGGACCCTTCGTTTTCGAACAATTAATGTACTTTTGTCTAAAATTGTACCAAATGGATCAACAATTAAATTTATTGGTAGTAGATGACGATCCTGTGATCAGAACTGTTATCAATGAATATCTGTCGCATAAGTATACTGTATACACTGCAGAACGGCCATCCGCGGCATTAGCCATTTTAGAAACTAATCCCATTGATATTTTGATAAGTGATATCAGGATGCCTGAAATGGATGGATTGGAACTTGTAAAAAGGGTAAAGGCAAGTTTCCCTGATATTGAAATTATCATGATAAGTTCACATGCCGAAACAGATACTGTTATTGAGGCCATGCAATTGGGGGCTTTCGATTTTTTTATAAAACCCTTCAATAAAAAAGATATTCAAATATCGATTGAACGAACAGTTAAATTCAAGACCCTTGGCAGTAAACTAAAACGGCTTGAATTAAACAAGTCATTAGTTACAAAAGAATTGAAGGAGCGAGATGGAATTGAAATTATTAGCCAGAGTGAATCGATGGAAAAGGTTAAAAATATCATCTACAAGGTAGCTCAAACACCCGATACATCGGTACTTATTAGTGGAGAAAGTGGTACTGGTAAAGAGCTAATAGCAAGAGGGATTCATAATCTCAGTTCCCGGAAAGAAGAGTATTTTGGTGCAGTAAACACCTCAGCCGTTCCTGAATCACTTTTTGAAAGTGAATTCTTTGGCCATAAAAAAGGTTCTTTTACAGGAGCCGTAAGCGATAAAGCGGGTTGGTTTGAAGTTGCTGATAAGGGCACGCTTTTTCTTGATGAAATTGGCGATATGCCCGCCAACCTTCAGGTAAAACTCCTGCGTGTGCTGGAAGACAGGAAGTTTAATAAAGTCGGAACCTCCAAACAACAAAATTTTGATATTCGGATACTAGCAGCCACGAACAAAGAAATAGGGGACCTTACCTCAGGCAAAGACTTTCGAAAAGATCTTTTTTACAGAATTGCCACATTTGAAATTCATGTACCTCCTCTCAGAGATCGTATAGAAGACATTCCTTTGCTGCTCGATTATTTCATCAATCATTTTTCAAAAAGGATGAAAAAAAACATCAGGAGAATAGATCCAGTTGTGGAAACCATGTTGCAGCAGTATGATTTCCCGGGGAATGTGAGAGAATTGAGAAACTTTTGTGAACGAGCTGTCATTTTATGTGATGGTGAAATAATTGACCCTGAGTGTTTCCCGGGTGTAACTTTTGCTGGCCAGCATAATTCAAAGAATGCCTTTGAAACATTCGATCTTGAAATAATTGAAAAACAAACTATTCTTAAAGCATTACAAAAAACCGATAACAATAAGTCTAAAACTGCAAAGCTATTGAATATTGAGTGGAATGCCTTGCACAGAAGATTAAAGAAACACGGAATCTCTTAAAATACAAAACGCTTTACATGCCTCAGTTTTCATTAGGGACGACCGTCAGGTGGCTTGGATAATTTTATAGTAAAGATACTTCCACCTCCTGTGGAACTCTTTGCCATGATTTCACCATTCATTAAAAGTATAAAATTATGACAAATTTTTAACCCTAATCCACTGCCCCTTTCATTCTGGGTTCCTGGTGTAGAATAAAATTTGTCGTGATTAAAAATCGACTGAAGAGCATCCTCCTTAATCCCTACTCCGGTATCATTCACACGAATAAGTATATGATTACCCTCCTCCTTCGAATCGATATCAATAGTTCCTCCCTGATCAGTGAATTTGATGGCATTGGACATTAAATTTCTCAAGACAGTTCTTAACAAAAAAGGGTCGGCATACACGTATTGATTACTACCCGTGCTGTTTATTATTTTAATTTTCTTTTGTAATGCATTTGATTTGAATGATTCAATCATTTTTTGAACCAGTTCTTCCAAAATCAGTGCAGAAAATGTGGGCTTAATCTCACCTATCTTGTCTCTCGACCAGTTTAAGAGGTTCTCAAGCAGATCAGATGTTTCTTTGGTGGTTATTGAAAGGTTATAAACAAGCTCATTAAACGTTTGTTCATCTATTTTCGTCCCCTTTAAAGCTTGAAGTACCATCTGAATTGACCCCAGTGGTGACCTTAAGTCGTGAGCAATTATAGCGTGAAGTTTATCCCGTGAGCGAATGGTGCTTTCTAATTTCTCCAGTGTTTTTGATAAGGTCAAATGTGTTTTTACCCTAGCAAGTAACTCGAGGTCTCTAAATGGTTTTGTAATATAATCAATTCCCCCGTTTTCAAAACCCATCAATATGTTTTTTGTGTCATTTAAAGCTGTAATGAAAATAACCGGTATCTCTTTAAAATCATCTTTCGATTTAATTATTTTACAAAGTTCATAGCCGTTTATTTCTGGCATCATAACGTCCAGGAGTATCAAATCAACTTTAATATCCTCAAGGATAGCCAGAGCTTGTTTCGCACTTAATGCAAGCGCCAATTTGTAATCTTCCTGACGTAGAAGATTACTTATCACTTTCAAGTTTTCCTTGTTATCATCTACTACCAGTATTGTAGCATCGTCCAAATTTACTTTCGTATCCATTTTTAAACTTTAACTTTGATTGGTAGTTCAAATGTAATTTTTTATTATAGATAATTTAATGATTTAATCAACATTCTTTATTATAACCATTAAGATTTCTTTTCGTTCAATAGTTCAAATTATATCATTCATTCTGTTAATTCTCCAAATGTAAGGTCAGCAGGTATTTTTTTATTTTTCAAATTGATGAAATGATTAATGAAATTGCACTGAGGATTTTCGCCTTGAATTACAGATCTCTTAATTTACCCTCCCCCTGATACAGTTTATCTTTTTAAACGTTGGGATTTTAAAGTCTGCGATTTATTTTGGCATGTGCTATATTTAATATCCTTTAGTATTAATCTTAGTAAAAATGTTTCAGTCACAATGGAAATTGAAGCGCTGAATTCAAGTAATTTATATGGGCACCACCCTTTTTAGGGGTTACATTCCTTTTTATCTTTCCAAAGTGTCTAAGTTCAATAGTTGTTTATTTCCTTTTATCTCTCAATCACCAGCTTAATTTTTTCATAAGGAATTGGATACGCAGCAATCCAAACTTCTGGTTTAAAATCGAGATGTTCTTCATCAAATCCCAGCACATAAACTTCGATAGTCTTGCCTACATCACTTTCATCAACGGAAATGTAATAGGTGTAATTTTTATCACTTCGGCTGTTAACATATTCCCAGGTGTTAGACTGATATGATTGTGCCCTGTCTGGAGCGCCCCGAAGTTCGCCATCAACCATTGCTGCAACATAAGCTCCTTCAATACCATGCAAGCCGTTGAGGGCAACGCACAAATAACTGTTGGGAGCAATTTCATCCAACACAAGTTCAGATTTCAAAGTAATTTGAGGTTCCAGGCGATTAGGATGAGCAAACAGGTTGGATGCCCGCCAATCACTCATATCTAAAAGTTGACCATCGGCATACCCTTCAATTTCGCGGATACATGATGGGAAATATTTAAAGCGCAGGTAGCGGACCGGTTTTTCGATGTCAATTATCATTTCAGTTCCCGCCAGGTAGGTAATGGTTTCCCAGTCTTTTAAATCGGTAGAAACTTCCACATGGTTACCCTCGCCTTCCAACAGTGGTTGTAGTGAAAAGATATCTCCAGCCTTGATGATCAATTGATCAATATCGGTGATCTCACCGAGGTCTAGCCTGAAACAACCACCCTTGATTTTTTGCTCCCTGTTGTATTTTTTGGAGGCCCAGAATGCGGTTTCCATCGATCCGTCAAAAAGGTTTTTATCCCAGATTCCACGATCAATAAAAGTTTCCTGGTTGAAAAACGCACCCTGAGCGGCTTTCACTTCAGGCACGTCACTCCAGCCTGATCGTTGAATGGATCGAACTTCCAAAGCGTTATTATCTGCACTAAAAACAGTTGCTTCGTAAAGCGATTCCCAGGCAATGTTTTCAAGGGTATCCAGAACTTTACAATCTGAAATCTTCCTCAAAATATCCTTTTTTAGTTCCGTACCTGGGAAATCTATTTTTACCTTTTTGCCTTTGAGTAAAGCTTTTTCAGGTTTTCCATCAAGCAGAGCTGAAGTATAATTTTTAGCATCCGATAGGTTGATTTTGGAAGAAGTTCCCGGCCATCCCAATACTTCGATTTCAACCGGCTGTCCATCCACATTTTTCAATACATTGTAATTGGTGCCTGTAATAGCCGGCTCGTCGATTGGTGTGGTGGAAACTATCAACAGACATGACCTGAATGGATCAACCTCAACATTTAATTCCTCGCCAAAATCAAAATTCCCGAAAACCTTTTCGGTGGGATGAAATTGACGAACTTCAATTTTACTTTTATTTGACAGGCCAATCTCTTCATTCAGGCGGATGGTATAAGTTGCCTTTTCCCAGCTAAGATTTCTGAGGGTAATCAGGCGTGTGTTCTCATTCCCCCGAGAAACAGCATGTGGTCCATAGTTTACTTCGGGAAGAGAGATCCCCTCAACCATGATATTGCGATATTTTTGGTGAAGGTTATAGATTCTGGCAAACTTTGGATATTCGTCATCCCGCAGCAACCAGGGGTTGGCGTAAACCTCCGGAGCAAGAATGAGGTTGCGGTTGAAAGCCTGCAAAATCAAATCATCATCCCAATAATCGAGGCAGGAAGAAATACAAACGCCATGGTCCTCGGTGAGTCGGACAAGTTCAGGTGGATAACCCCTGCTGATTGCAGCTGCCCGGTGGTGGGGTGCGGTCATCCAGTTCGACATAAACACATCGATGTAGGTTTCCCAGCCTTCCCACAAAAATGTTGTTGCATGGGCTTCGGCTTCTTCACTCAAGCCAAGCCGATGATTTAGCAATATCAGATCCGGTGAATATTCCCTGCATTTGCTTATCATTTCAATAAATGCATCTTCTTTCTCGGGACGCAGAGGCCCGCAAACTGCATCAAACTTAAAAAGGGCAAATTCATAATCGCTGCAAAGCTTTACCATTTGCTCCAGCCTTGCATTTTCTTCTTCCGGTGTTTCACCAAAACCATCAGGTCCACCCCACACGCCCAATCGGATTCCAAGGCTTTTGGCCTTTTTGTAAATCGGATCAAAGCCACCAGGGAATTGCTTTTCAAAACGATCGGAGAATATGCTCCCATAAAAACGCTTGCCATCAATGGCTCCGGCATCAAAAGCATAAATATCCAATTGCATGCCGTACTCACTTTTCAGCCAGCCAAAAAACTCCAGGTTAATCATAGTTTGTTTTTCGGTTGCCCCTTCGTTGGTATTGTTGATCCAGGAAAAGTATTGTGCCCTGGATGGAGTGCTTTCGTCAGCGCCTGGGTAGACTTCTTCCTGGGCAATAGTAATGTTGAATAAAAAGGAAAGAATTGAAAGAAAAAGGATTCGATTTTTCATTGCAGAATGAATTTGGTTTTTATGCCTGATCCGATTTTCAAAAGTATGCTTTTTGTAAATTGTATTTTACATAATCAATCAAAAAACAAATTCTTTGCATATTTTGCTCTCAAGCTTAATAGTTGGACTTTTCAGTTAGAATAATTTGAAACTTTCGGATACCCTCAGGAAAAGCTCGATGCTGTAAACACCGGTTATTGTAAGTACAAAACTCCAGAAAACAGTACCAGCCAAAACCCAATACAAAAGTTTTTTGTGTTGATTTTTAACGATCGAAAGTCCGAGAATAATAACCGGGTTGGGGCCGACAAGTACGGTTCCAAGAAAGCCAAGACCTGCTACACCATATTTATCGAAGAGCTTTACAGCCCGATTGGCTTTTGCTGGTTTTTTTTTAGGATTGTCTTTTTTTCGGTGGAGGATTTTTTTGATCTGATTCCCAAAAAAATACATAATAAATACTCCCGTCAAACTACCTGCGGCAGTCATCAGAAAAATTGCAATAGGAGAAGCCTTTAATACAAAGCCAAATGGCACCGCTTTCCACATACCCAGCACTCCCATCAAATAAATTACTATGTATTGGTAAGCAATTTTGGACATAAGCTATAAACTCTGGCAAAGATAGAGATTCGAATTAATGCAAATGAGAATTTAGGGAAACTATTATTGCTTGTCACAACTTGTACACAATATAGTTTTCATCACTATAAATTTCTCTGTAAGGCAGGGTTTGATTAAGTGTATGCTTATTCACAAACAGGTATTTACATCCCTGGGTTTTAATTTTGGCTATTTTGTCGTGATCCAAAATTTCTTTGTTGAATAAGCTCCATCCTTTTCGGTGAATGAAATAAATTTCCTGTGGATTTAATCCCCCGGTTATTGCAATTTTATCTGACTTTTCAGTAAGTTGGTCGGCCAGCGCTTCCAATTGGGTTTTATAGATTTCTTCTTGTTTCAAGCGGAAATCGTGTTGTTGGTTTAGAATGGCTTCGATGGCAATAACTGCTAAAACAAGGTAGGCCCAATTTTTAATTTTAAGGTGGCTTAAGCCATAACCGGCAATCAGTGCCATGACCGGGACAAATGGAATGATGTAGTAACTGTGAGTTGGAAAAACGAAGCCGGTTTTAATGATAAAGAAAGAAAAGGTGACAATTGTCAGCAGTAAAATAGAAATGAGGTAAGTTTCTTTTCTTTTGACCATTAAAAACATTCCCGTAAGGAATATGAAAAAAGCAACAAAGGAATGCAATGCATCGAAGTAGAACTTTTCGATGGCTTGTGGCCATAGACGGATTACCTCCTGTAAGCCAAGCATCAATGGAAAAGGGAAGTAGAGTTTGTTTCCATAAGTTTCCAAAAGATGTGGCTGCCAGTAAAAGTACCAGTATGCAATTATCAGAACAGTGGAAACTCCCGCTGAGGCAATGGTTACTTTTTGATTGAATTTCACATCTTTGCTGAACAATGCCAGCGCACTGATGCTCAGAACAACAGTTGTGGGTATTTTACTTAACCCTCCAATTGCGGCAAAGAGAATAAATAAAAGTATATTCCCAACCCTGTTCGTATCAATGTACCTGCTTAGGTAATAAATGCCAATGATGGCCATTGCTACGCTAAAGGTATCTGGCATGATCTTGCGCGAAAAACCAAACCAGATGGAAGAGAGTAGTATTATCCCGGCATAAAATGCTGTAGTTTCCCCAAAATAGCGCCTAAGCAGTTTATAGAAAAAGAATATTCCGATACTTGTGAAAATGAGGTTGATAAGCCGGCCGTACCAATGTTGCCAACCAAATACCTTTGCAGAAAGAAAAATGAGGTAATTGAAAACGGGGAATTCCGCAGGAACCACATCTTCCCTTGCTCCTGAATAATCAATTCGTGGGTAGAAAATATTTGGGTCTTCTTCTAAAAAATTTCGGGCTACCATGCAGGTAAAACTTTGCCGCCAACTGTGGCCTGTTTCAATGGGTGGATTGGTGACACCATACAGCCGAAGTACAAAAAATACCAAAATCCAAAACCTGAAGTCTTTAAAAATCCTTTTATTCATCAATATCTGATTGTTGCTGTAACTCAACTGAGGTAGCAAAAGTAAGGATTAATATTTTCTAAACTCAGGATGGTATTTACAAAAACAAACAACTGTCCCCATAACTCAAAAAGCGAAAATCGTTCTCCAGGGCGTAATCGTAAATTTCTTTCCATTGGTTACCAAGCCAGGCGGCAATCAGTAAAAGTAGCGTGCTTCGTGGTTGATGAAAATTGGTTACCATTCCGTTGATCATTCGATACCGGTAACCCGGAAATATCATCAATTGGGTGGAACCCAATAAAAGTACTGATTGTTCTTCGCCGAGATGATCAATCACATTTTGTAAAGCTTTCTCAGCTGATAATTCAGGCGAGGTCAAATTACCGTAAGGATCAAATTGTTTGATCTCAAAAGTTGCACTTTTATTGGTTTCGAGTTTTACCCCAAACCAGTAAATGCTTTCCAAAGTGCGGACAGAAGTAGTACCAACAGCAACTATTTTCCCAATGTTATTTTTCAGGTTTTCAATGAGTTTTCGCTGGATCAGCACTTGTTCGGTATGCATTTCATGGTTTTCAATTCCATCGTCTCCAACAGGTTTAAAGGTTCCGGCACCTACATGAAGGGTAAGATAATCATGTCCTATATTTTTTTTCTTCAGCGAATCGAAAACTGAGTCGGTAAAATGCAGGCCAGCAGTAGGTGCAGCGACAGAACCATCATTTAAAGCATATACAGTTTGATAGCGGGTTGTGTCGCTTTCAACTGCTTCACGATGGAGATAAGGAGGCAGGGGAATTTTTCCGGCTTGTTCCAGGATTTCTGCAAAAGTCATATTTTCTGGCTTCCAGCTGAACCTGATCAGAAATGCATTGCCTGCCTTGCCGTTTAACTCTGCCGAAAGTTGATAATGATTATCACCATCAATAAATTCTGCATGAAGGCTTCCGCTTTTCCAGCGGCGGGCATTGCCCACCAGGCATTTCCACACGGACGTTCTTTTTTGCTGAAAAGCCATTTGGATTTCAGTAGTGGGTTCTACCGGTTCCAGGCAAAAGATCTCGATAGTTGCCCCGGTAGGCTTTCTGAAAAATAACCTGGCGCGCACAACCTTTGTGTTGTTTAAAACTAAAAAACTTTCAGGGGGTAGAAATTCAGCCAGGTGTTTAAAACTATTTTCAGCAGTATAGCCATTTTTATGGATCAGCAATTTTGATTCATCACGCTGTGTGAGCGGAAATTTTGCGATCCTTTCGTCGGTAAGATCGTAAGCAAAGTCGTCGATATTAAGCTTAGAAAGATTCGGTATCACATCAATCATTTGTAAAGATCGGAAATATCGATCTCATTTTCGTACAAATGTAAAACATCCTCCATATCTACTATCCGGATTTTGTCAATTTTGTTGGAAGAGGGCAGGTACCAGATTTCCACCAGGAAACCCGAGAATCTGAATAATTTGATGGTGTAATAAATATATACCCGGTGCATCAACTCTGTACCCTGTGTCAGTACACGATGAACCCGCTCCGGTTTAGGGAGTGAAAGGAAATCATCGATGGAAATGAGTCGTTTCACTTTTATCAATTTATTTGGAAGTAAATAAAGTGGGTTTAAAAGTTAACATCACCCATGCCCAGTAAGGTGAACTGCTGTTGCCAACACCAACACCTTTTATCTTTTCCAGGGTTTCGGTAACGAAATAGTAGGAGAATCCAGCCTGCAGGTTCAGTTCCGGCATAATCTTGCAGGTATATCTCAGGTCGAGTTCAGATCCCATGTTTTTATCATCAATAATATCAGTGCCTAACTTTACGCTATTGGCGAGAGAAAATAAATGATAATATGCATCGATGATGTTTTTCTTGTTGATTGCGAATTTAACATTTGGATAAATATCCATCAGGCCACCGTTTTTCGTGCTTGCTTTCATATAGGTGTAATAATTCATCCAGCCATAATATTTAAAAACTGCACCATACATTTTATTGAAAGTTTTCTCCTTTTCTCCATAATCACTGCTATTGGCGTCATCACCGGAGATATAATCAAGGCCGGCACCCAATCTGAATTTACCAACTTTATAGCCTGGGTTTAAAGTAAGCATATATGCGCTAACTTCTTTACCACTTTGGGCATGCCCATTTTGGTAATAGGCATTTGCAGTAGCATCAAATCCACCGAATTTAAAACCTGCCCAAAAGCCATAAGTAGCAGTCATATAAATAGTGCCAGGCTGTGCTTCGTTGGTATAACCGGCCCCAACTACAGAGGCCGAAACTGAAACATGGTCCGAAAATTTCTTTCTCAGGTTGATGAAATTGAGGGTTTTAATCAGGTTGTTGTGGTTAAACAGTTCATCATCATCAAAAGGTTTGCCAGTTTGGATATTGATCATGTTGTTATAGGATACACCTGCATTAAGGCTCCACCCATTATTGTTGTAGTTGTAAACCACAGCATCATAAGCCAGCCCATATTGGCTCCAATTGCGCCATGAAATTAGCCTCTGATCGTCATATTTCAACTCCTGCCGGCCAATAGTAAGTTTGGATTTTTCTCCCAATTTCAATTTGAACCAGGCTTCGTAAATATCAAGCCCTGATGTGGACCCCCAGATTCCGGTACTTGTATATATGTCACCATCTCCCCAAACCCGCACATCTTGTATTGTCAGACGCATTTGATATTTCTCTTTTTCAAAATCGAAACGAAGTCGGGTTCGCGAGGTGGCATAATAAAAAGTTGAAAGACTATCGTGTTTCGGTTTAATGGTACCGTTGTCCATTTCAAACCGTGGTCGTAATTCAGCAGAAATCTTGAATTGGGCCTTGGCAGGATTTGCAATAATTGCCAATCCAACAAACATCAAAAAAAAGATTACTTTCCACATAACATATTGCATTTAATTTTCCAAATATGACTTGTTGAGTTTAAAAATCATCCATTTTAACTCAAAATATACCGTTGACAAAACTAATTTTATTTAACTCATTCTTAATCAAATCACAACACAGATTACTCTTGATTGAACATGATTTTATGCAGCTAAAAAATTGATCCAGATCAGTTTATTGTGTGATTATTTGTTACTTTTGCGGGCTAAATTAAGACTATGGAATTTAAAGAAGATTTTTTTACTGAGGAAAATGCCCACGACATTCATTGCTTGAAATACCCAAAAGAGACCCCTCTTTTTAAGCGTCTCACCGAGGAGGAAACAGAAATGTTGAACCATAACAGGATTCAATTGTCTTTCAGAAAGGGTGAAATTATCAATAAACAGGGTGCATTTGCATCAAATATCTTCTTTCTCATCAAAGGCATTGTTAAATCTTATATCGAAATAAGCAACAAGAACCTGATTATTAGTATTCTTCCTGCCGGCAGCCTTATCGGATTGCCATCACTTTCGGTGGATAACGTTTTTCATTATAGCACCAAAGCGCTGGTCGATACTGATATTTACTCTTACGATATCAATGCTTTTAAAAACCTGATGCGTAAGAACCCTCTCTTTGCAGCAGAAATTGTCGATATTATAAACAACAACATGGTTTCACTGTACGACCGCTTTTTTAGCCTTACGCAAAAACAGTTGCATGGCCGGCTGGCAGATATTTTGTTGTGTCTGTCGCACAAGATTTACAAATCACTGGATTTTGAACTTTGTATGTCTCGTAAAGATCTTGCGGAACTTACGGGCATGTCCACAGAAAGTGCAATCAGAATTTTAAAAGACTTAAAAGAGGACGGGATCATCGAAATTTCAGGAAAAAACTTGCATATTCTTAAGCTTGATAAACTTAAAAGAATCAGTGCCACCGGATAGTCTTACTTCTAACTTCGACCATTTAAATATCAACATTAGTTAATTGTGATCAGAAAACATATCCCAAATTTTGTTACATGCCTCAACCTTGTTTGTGGAAGCATCTCAATTATATTTGCTATGCGAGGTAATTTAGATTTGGCTGCCTGGTTTATTGGACTGGCTGCAGTTTTTGATTTTATGGATGGGATGCTGGCCCGTATTTTAAATGCAAAATCTGAAATTGGCGTACAACTCGACTCGCTGGCTGATATGATTTCGTTTGGCCTTGCCCCGGCGATGATTGTATTTCAATTGATGGAGAGTTCACTGAATAAGCCTTTCCTGTATTGGTTTGACCTCAACATATTTTCACTTGTTGCATTTCTTATAACTGTATTCTCAGCGCTGAGGCTGGCTAAATTCAATATCGACGACCAGCAAACCGAAGATTTTATTGGTTTACCTACACCTGCCAGTGCTCTGTTTTTTGCTTCATTGCCTCTCGTTTATTTTCAGGCCGATAGCACAGGCTTTGAGTTTGCAACAAATCTTTTGTCGGATTATTGGATATTGTTTTTTCTTACTCTGATTTTTTCAGGATTGCTGATTTCAAACATCAACCTGTTTTCGATGAAGTTCAAAGATTTCTCATTAAAAAATAACCTGCTGCGGTATTTGCTGATGGGCGTTTTTGTGGTACTATTTGTTTGGAAAGGGTTTTATGCGCTACCCCTTACCATCATTTTCTACGTAATACTTTCCGTTTTATTCTATAAAAAAAGCCAGGCGTAATGCTGGCTTTTCAGTGAAATGTTATTCTTTTAGACTTTACTCATATCTATATCGAACTTAACTTCTTGTTCCATGGTACTGCAATGAAGTACACATTGTTCGCATATTGAAAGTTCGCCCCGAAGCCGCTTTTTAACCATATCATCAATCCTGGTTTTTAAAGGTACAATTTTTATGTGGTTTATTACTTCGGCCGCAAAAGCATACATTAATAATAGACGGGAATTTTCAACGCTGATTCCACGCGACCTGAGGTAAAACATAGCAGTTTCGTCCAGTTGGCCAACAGTGGCGCCATGGCTGCATTTTACATCGTCGGCATAAATCTCAAGAAACGGTTGAGCATTGACTATAGCTTTATCCGTTAGCAAAATGTTCTTGTTATTTTGAAATGCATTGGTTTTCTGCGCATCACGCCTAACGAGAATATGTCCGTTGAATACCGCGCGGGCGCTGTCGTCGAGGATGCCTTTAAACAATTCGTTGCTGTAACAATTGGGATAAGCATGGTCAATAAAAACCTGATTATCCACATGCTGTGTCTTGTCTACAAGGTAAACACCCATTACGTTGGCTTCACAGTTTTCGCCATTCAGTTTCACATAGTGTTCATTCCTTATCAAGCCACCATTGAGAGTAATCGCATTGGTTGTTAGCCGTGCATCTCTTTCAAGATTGAAGAACACACTATTGATCAATGTGGAATTGTTGTTTTTGTTTTGAAGTTTATAGTGATCCAATGAAGAATTTTCACCAACGAAAACTTCGGTAACCGTATTGACCAGACTTCGCTGGTGGTCAACTGAATCGTCGCATTGAACAAGTTGCAGCTTGCTGTTTTTACCCAGGATGATCAGGTTGTGGTTTTGGATGAAAATATCCTTGTCGTGATGGATAATATTTACCATCTGCATAGGTATATTTACAGTAACATTATCCGGCACCCAAATAAAAATACCATCAGTGGCGAATGCATTATTTAATGAAACAAAGCCACTTTTTTTATCTTCAGCAATTTTACCATAATGTTGACTGATCAACTCAGGATAAACTTCCATGGCCGCATTCAGGCTTCCAATTATCACATCATCGGTACTTTTTTTCAAGGGGCCATTATCGGAAATAAACCAACCATTAAGTTGTGTAAACATATCCGTTTCAAGATGGGGTATATTACACTGAAATATTTGTTTCAGGTTTATTTCATCTTTGAAAGTAGGCTCGAAATAATAATTATAGGGTGCTTCGAGTGTTTGTTTCAGATCTGTATTGCGCCAGTTTTCCAGTTTTGAATGAGGAAATCCGTTCAGCTTAAAAGCATCAATTGCTTTTTTGCGACGTGTAATGATTTCAGGTGTGTCATTTTGAAAGATGCTCGCCTGATTGTCCTCGAACAACCTGATCATCTGGTCTTTTAGAGCGATATTATTAGTTGCAATCTCCATAATTTTAGACCTCTGCTTTTAACCAGTCATATCCTTTTGCTTCAAGTTCGAGAGCAAGTTCCTTGCCTCCCGATTTAACGATCCGCCCATCGAATAATACATGGACGAAATCAGGTACAATATAATCGAGCAATCGCTGGTAATGTGTAATTACAATAGTTGCATTATCTTTCGCCCGGAGTGATGTTACACCTTTGGCAACAATTTTCAGTGCATCAATATCGAGTCCGGAATCGGTTTCATCCAGGATTGCAAGTTCAGGCTTCAACATAGCCATTTGGAAAATTTCGTTCTTCTTTTTTTCACCACCTGAAAAACCTTCATTTACTGATCGGTTGGTAAGTTTTGAATGTATACCAACAAGTTTTTTGGCTTCATCCATTTGCTTCAGAAACTCTCCTGCTGATACTTGCTCCAGTCCTTTGTACTGCCTGATTTCATTGATAGCCGTTCTCATGAAGTTAGTAATGCTCACACCGGGTATCTCCACGGGGTATTGAAACCCAAGAAAAATTCCTTCCCGTGCACGGTCTTCGATGGGCAGTTCAAGCAAATCTTTGCCATTGTAACAAACTTCTCCCTCGGTTACTTCGTAAATACCATCACGCCCAGCAATTACGCCGGCAAGTGTTGATTTTCCCGTTCCGTTGGGCCCCATGATCGCATGCACTTCACCAGCTTTAACTTCAAGTTCAAGCCCCCTGATGATCTCTTTCCCTTCAATCGAAACGTGTAAATTCTTTATTGATAACATGGTTCTATATTTAATCGATTTTTAGTCTATTCTTAATTAACTTCTTTATATCGTTCAAAGTTCAAAGTCTCAAGTTCAAAGTCTTCAGACCACTCTAACTTGTAACCTATAACCTGCAACTTATAATTTTTTTACCCCACACTTCCCTCCAAACTGATCGAAAGCAATTTTTGTGCTTCCACGGCAAATTCCATGGGCAATTGTTTCAGCACTTCCTTGGCATATCCATTTACGATCAAGCCAATGGCGTTCTCTTCGCTGATACCCCTTTGCTGGCAATAAAACAGCTGATCCTCTGAAATCTTGGAAGTTGTTGCTTCATGCTCTACAATAGATGATTTATTTTCGTTTTGGATATATGGAAAAGTGTGTGCCCCACATTGGTTGCCAAGCAACAAGGAATCGCATTGTGAAAAGTTCCTGGAATTTTCGGCACGTTTTGTCATCCGCACCAGCCCACGGTAACTGTTGTTGCTGTGTCCGGCAGAAATACCTTTCGAAATAATGGTACTTTTCGTGTTTTTACCAAGGTGGATCATCTTCGATCCGGTGTCTGCTTGCTGGTAATTGTTGGTAACAGCTACTGAGTAAAATTCACCTACCGAATGATCTCCCATCAAAATACAGCTTGGGTATTTCCAAGTTATTGCCGATCCGGTTTCAACCTGTGTCCAGGAGATTTTTGAGCTGGCACCACGGCACATGCCTCGCTTGGTTACGAAATTGTATATGCCACCTTCGCCTTTTTCGTTTCCGGGATACCAGTTTTGTACCGTCGAATATTTTACTTCAGCATCCTTCATGGCCACAATTTCCACGATGGCAGCGTGCAATTGGTTTTCGTCGCGCCGCGGCGCTGTGCAGCCTTCCATATAGCTTACATAGCTTCCTTCGTCACCAATAATTAGTGTTCTTTCAAACTGGCCTGTATTGGCCGCATTGATCCTGAAATAAGTTGAGAGTTCAACTGGACATCTTACACCCTTTGGTATATAACAAAATGAGCCATCGGTAAAAACAGCTGTGTTCAAAGCTGCAAAATAATTGTCGGTGTATGGAACTACGGTACCCATGTATTGTTTAACAAGTTCCGGGTGTTCCTGCACTGCATCGCTGAAAGAGCAGAATATAATTCCATGTTTTTTCAAGGTGTCAGTAAATGTTGTTTTTACCGAAACACTGTCGATTACAGCATCTACAGCCACGCCCGACAAACGCTTTTGCTCGTCTAGTGAAATGCCCAGTTTGTTGAAAGTATCCAGTAATTCAGGATCAACCTCATCAAGGCTCTCCAACTCTTTTTTCTTTTTAGGAGCAGCGTAATAAATAATTTCGTTGTAGTCGATGGGTGGGTGTTCCAGATGTGCCCAGTCAGGTTCTTCCATTGTGAGCCAGTATCGGTATGCCTTCAGCCTGGATTCCAGCAACCACTCAGGTTCATTTTTCTTAGCTGAAATAAACCTGATAATATCTTCATTCAGCCCTTTTGGGGCGGTATCCATCTCGATGTCGGTGTAAAAACCGTATTTATATTCACTCGATGTTACTTCGTCGAGTATCTTATTTTCGTCTTTTTCCATGCCTAACTTCTCCTTAACCTTTTCTCAGCTTTATGTAAAAGGGGTGCAAAGTTACATATTTTATATGGCTTAACTACAGGAAACAAATATTTCGGTACAAGAATAGTTTATTATTTTTAATAATAGTATTTCTACCCGAATTAGTGTCGGTTCAATTCTTTACCATTACTAAAAATTAGCTTTTTTATTAAACCTTAACTTTGCAGAAAAATTAAAGAAACTTTAGCATGCTTGAAGATAAAAATCCAAAACGTACAGAAATTTCAGAATTGGGAGAATTTGGCTTAATTGACCAAATAACGAAGGACATAAAGACCTATCACCCATCAACAATTAAAGGTGTTGGAGACGATACAGCAGTTATTGATTCAGGCGAAAAATATATGCTGGTAACAAAAGATCTCCTGCTTGAAAATATCCATTTCGACCTCACATATTATCCTTTGCGGCATTTGGGCTACAAAGCGATTGTTGTTAACCTGTCGGATATTTATGCGATGAATGGAACCCCGAGGCAGGTGATTGTTGGCCTGGGATTGTCGAGCCGTTTCCCTCTTGAGGCTGTAGAAGAGTTGTATGCCGGAATGAAACTGGCCTGCGAAAAGTATAAGGTTGACCTGGTTGGTGGCGATACAACCTCGAGCAAACAAGGGCTTGTATTATCAGTTACTGCCATTGGAGATGTTGAAAAGGATAAGGTTGTTTACCGAGGCCCTGCAAAGGAAAAAGAATTGTTATGTGTTTCAGGTGATCTTGGAGGTGCTTATGCTGGTCTTCTGGTTTTAGAACGCGAAAAAGCTGAATACACTGCCAATCCTGATATGCAACCTAACCTGGAGGATTATGATTATATCCTGGAACGGCAGCTAAAGCCGGAGGCCCGGCCCGATGTTATTGCTATTTTAAAGGAGAAGAAAGTAGTACCTACCGCAATGATAGATGTTTCGGATGGCCTTGCTTCTGAGATCAAACACATTTGTAAACATTCGGGTTTGGGATGTACGGTATATGAGGAAAAAATTCCAATCGATCTGCAAACTTATGATACAGCCCGGTCGTTTGACATGGATCCGACAATGTATGCTTTAAATGGAGGTGAAGATTACGAATTGCTGTTTACAATCCAGCAGGAAGATTTTGAAAAGATCAAAGAGGTGAAGCATATTTCGGTGATTGGTTTTATGACAGAGGAATCTGCTGGTGTAAACCTTATTACAAAATCCGGCCCGGTGGTTGAGATCAAGGCTCAGGGATGGGATCATTTGAAGGCTGAAGAATAAAATAGCAGAGTAAAAATCGCCAATGAACAAGGGTAATCCACATATTGAAAGGCTTAAATCTATTCTTGCCAGTTTGCCCAATAAACCTGGTGTTTACCAGTTCCTGGATTCGAAGGCGAAAATTATATATGTTGGGAAGGCAAAATCTCTTAAAAAGAGGGTAGCATCTTATTTCAATAAAGATTCGGGTGTGAGCGGCAAGACTTCGGTGATGGTAAAAAAAATCACCGACATCCAACACATCGTCGTCGACTCTGAACTGGATGCTCTACTCCTCGAGAACAACCTCATCAAAAAATATCAGCCGCGTTATAATGTGCTGCTGAAGGACGATAAAACCTTTCCGTGGATTTGTATAAAAAATGAAAGGTTTCCCCGGGTTTTCCCAACACGCAATGTGATACGGGATGGCTCGGAGTATTTTGGCCCCTATGCCTCGGTAAGGATGATGAATACCTTGCTGGATCTGATCAGGCAACTTTATAAACTACGCACTTGCAAGCATCATTTAAGTGAAAAAAACGTTAATGCCGGAAAGTTTAAAGTGTGTCTGGAATACCACATTGGGAACTGTCTGGGCCCTTGTGTTGACAAGCAAACAGAAGAGGATTACAAACAAACAGTTGATGAGATTAAGTTAATAATTAAAGGAAATATCAGCCAGGTTCAGCGCCAGCTTAAGGATTTGATGAACCGATATGCCGGAGAGTTGCAATTTGAAAAGGCCCAGGCCATCAAAGAAAAAATTGATTTACTCCAACGTTATCAAAGCAAATCGATGGTAGTGAATCCAAAGATTCACAACGTAGATGTTTTTTCTATCATCACCGATGAAGAGTCGGGTTATGTAAATTACATGAAAGTCGTTGACGGGGCTATAGTACAGGCACATACTGTGGAAATGAAGAAGAAGCTGGATGAAAGCAAAGAGGAATTGCTATCACTTGCAGTAGCCGATTTCAGGCAACGTTTCGACAGCAATTCAGGTGAAGCCCTGGTGCCCTTTAAACTGGAAATTGATCTTCCTGATGTGAGTTTTACAATCCCAAAAATAGGAGATAAAAAGCAGTTGCTGGAACTCTCAGAGCGCAATGCTAAATATTACCAGCTCGAAAAGCGAAAACAAATCGAATTGGTTGATCCCGATCGTCACAGCAAACGCATCCTCAATACCATGATGAAGGATTTGCGGATGAAAGAGTTACCCAAGCACATCGAGTGTTTTGATAATTCAAATATGCAGGGAAGCTACCCGGTGGCAGCAATGGTTTGCTTCCGCGATGCCAAACCCTTCAAAAAGGATTACCGGCATTACAACATCAAAACTGTTGAAGGACCCGACGATTTTGCTTCAATGGAAGAGGTGATCTACCGCAGGTATAAACGTTTACTTGATGAGAAAAAAGGCCTGCCTCAACTCATCGTGATTGATGGTGGCAAAGGACAGCTCAGTTCGGCAGTTAAGAGCTTGGAGAAGCTTGGTCTTCGTGGGAAAATCACAATCCTTGGTATTGCTAAAAGGCTTGAGGAACTCTATTTCCCCGGAGATACTATCCCCATTTATCTCGACAAGAAATCAGAAACCCTCAAGGTGATTCAATACTTGCGCGATGAAGCCCATCGATTTGGGATTACTCATCATCGAAAAAAACGGGAAAAAGGAACAATTAAAAGTACCCTCACCGACATTGAAGGCATCGGGCCGAATTACGCCCAAAAGCTGCTTTCAAAATTTAAATCCGTTAAAAAGATAAAAGTAGCTAGCCTTGAAGAACTGCAGGATGTGATTGGTAAGAGTAAAGGGAGGGTAGTGCGCAGGTTTTTTCATTCTGATGTAAATGAGATGAAGAAGTGAATCATTCAATATAATCAAGATTTCACTTGCAACGAGAGAAGTTAAACTGATTAGTTCAAACTTTAAATTTTGCCCACATTATTTGATTTCTTTCTAATTGTTATCTTTGTGTAAAATCCTCCGGAGATGACAACACGCGAAAACATATTAAGTATCCTTAAGCTTCACAAACCAAACTTGTGTATGCATGGGATTGATACAATAGGCTTGTATGGTTCGTATTCTAGAGGTGAACAGCATAACACAAGTGATATTGATATATTAATCGATTTTGTTTCTGAAAGCGAAAACTTTGATAATTTTATGTTTGTTTGTGATTATTTGGACGGTTTATTTAGTGATGAGAAAGTTGAAGTTGTGACAAAAAATGGCCTAAGCCCATATATTGGCCCAAGGATTTTGAAGGAGGTTATTTATGCCTAAGGAATCTGTTGAATATTATTGATGAGTGCCGGTATATCAAGTCAGTTATTTCGGATGATGTTGACAAAGATGAGTTTTTGAATAATGAAACCCTTAAACGTGCCATTGTAAGAAGTCTCGAGGTTATAGGTGAAGTCACTAAGCAAATTCCCGCTGACGTTAAAGTTAAATGGGAAAGTATTAACTGGAAAAACATGGCTGGCATGCGCGATAGGCTGATCCATGATTATATGGGTGTTAACTATTCGATTGTATGGGATGTCGCTAAAAATATAATCCCCTCCCTGATTATTCAGATACAAGATGTTATTGCTAAGGAAGGAAGTAGATAAAGAGCAGTATTTTTTTCGTACATTTGTAATCCACCCTAAAATAAAATGCAATGAAAAATCTCTTACTCGCACTGCTGCTGTTTACCTCACTTAACGCTTTTAGCCAGAACTACAAACCTTTTAATGCTTCAAGTAAAAAACTTTTTGCCGCCTATCCAGAAATGAATACCACCTACAGTATGGCATTCGACTCTGTATTATCAGTTGGGAATGATTCAGTGTATTACAATTTTTTTGGGCTTCCATGGGAACTCAATTTTGTGAGTTATGATTGTGAATTCTGGCCTGGGCCGGAGTGTTTCAGGCAAAATATACCGGTTTGGGTTGGTGCCAAAATCGAATTTGATAACCTGTATTCTTATAACTTTTATCCAGGCAATGGTGAGACCATTCATCTAAACTTCAATCCGGTTTTCGGTGAACCATCTATTTTTTATCAGGATGATGTCCAGAAATTTTTGCTAAGCTATGAAGGTGCTGATACGCTTACTACATTAAACCATTTTGATTCAGTGAGGTTCTTCGAAATTCATCACCAGGATATTAACGGGAACACGATTAACTCGGATTTAAATGGAAAGAACATTGTGTTAACGAAGAATCTGGGATTGACCCAGTTTTTTCAGGTTGATTCGTTTCCACAGGTATTGAAGCCATTGCATTTGATTGGGAACAAGAATTCAAATCTTGGTATTACAAAAATTACCAATGAAATGGTTTATGATTATCAACAGGGTGATGAAATTCAGTATAGGGAGTATCATTATTATGAAAATGGTCCTCCCTGGGAAAATTTTACACTGTACAGAAAACACAAGATCCTCAACAGGACTCAAACAACTACTCACCTAAATTATCAAATTGAAGAGGAAACATTTTATACAGATTCTTCTTTCGTATTAATTGACACTATAACTAAAAGTTATTCCCGCTACACCACTATAGCTCAACTTCCATTTGAGGTATTTGATGGAAATTATAAGCAGTTTTATTTGGGCGATTATTGCGATTTTAAATTTTGGACGTATGACCATGAAGAGGAAAACGGCTTGGGTTATTGTGAAACGGACAATGTTTGGGGACCTATTGATACCAACGGGGCCCCTGATGATGATGAAATAACCTATGTATTTGGTTTAGGGATTTATCGGGATCACTATAACAATGCGATTCCAGGCAGCATGTGGCATGATGGGCATTATAAATACATTATTTATTTTAAAAAGAATGATATTGCTTGCGGTGATTTAATTGTTGGAATTGAAGAGCCTGGTGAGATTTCAGCAAAAGTAATTGTTAGCCCAAATCCGGCATCAAGTGAAATTCGTTTTACTTCTGATGTTAATTTGAAGAGAATAATCCTGGTTAATTCTAACGGAAAAGTACTTCTTACTGAGAAACCCAACGGTAATAAAACTATCATTGATGTCAGTCGTTTTTCAGATGGAATTTATTTCGCTAAAATTGAATTTGAAGGAAATAGGGTCTTAACAAAGAAAATAGTGGTATTAAGATAAGTAGTCTTATTGAATTTTCACAAAAGGAGAACCCGGCACAAGACCAAATGTGCCGGGTTTTTATATATCGGGTTAAGA
>Ga0070728_10000941_pt1 | contig 49002 bp, 36 predicted proteins | sample tdDd471_FD_66723 | JGI IMG/M metagenome (GOLD analysis project Ga0070728, IMG submission 66723) | Marine sediment microbial communities from the Atlantic coast under amendment with organic carbon and nitrate - tdDd47.1 | ecosystem: Environmental > Aquatic > Marine > Coastal > Sediment | place... | reverse complement strand
TCCTAAGATAAGGCTAGTAAACTCGAAGTTTAGACCTCCTTATTAAATTCAAAGACGAACTGACGTTCAGCCCTTCCTGATCCTGTGAGACCTCCACATTCTTCTATGCAGCTCGTTTCCAAATCAGTACTATGGCCTCTGCTGACTTCTTGGCGTATAGAAACCGAATCTATTCCAAGACCTCCCCTGGCCTCGCTCCGCCGAAGCGGCTTTGCGAAGGCGCAGTAAGAACATTTTCCTTCCTCCAATGCCTGCGACATCTACATATTAATCCATTAAAACCGTTTTGGGCGTTACAATGATGTGCTTGCTTACCCGAATCAATATACCTCATATGCCGTTTCTGTTTCCCGATTCTCGGGACAGGCTGTCAGTACCGGATTTTGTAGTCCCGCTTCCCTGCCTTGCCGGCAGGCAGGCTTCACTGCATTTCTCACGAAAAACCACTACATTTTTTCATTCGAAAAATTTGCGGCTTACTAACGGTTCGAGGCGTTACCCCCGCCCGTAAGGGACTTTCACCCATCGGTCGCCAAAGGCTTGTCGCTTATGCTTCAAAGCTTCATCGATGAAGCACCGACGGCGATGCCTCTGGAAAATTATAGCACACCCATTAGCAAGCCCTGAAAATTAATATGTATTTTTGACTTTTTTCTAAAGCTTACAAGGGTGTGCACTGTATGATCATGCAGGGCACACACAATGTATAAAGGGCATTAAAACGCCCTTTTTTACTTGACCGTTATGAGCATTAAAAAATTCAACGGCTGAAGTATTATGAACAAGAAAAGAACTAAACGAATTCTGAGGATAGCGTTTATAGTTGCATCTATATCCTCTTTGTGGTTTGTACCATGGATTTTAGTAAAGGCTTGGATTTTACCACTACCTGATACAGTTCAAGAGCAAGTAAATGAAGCAATTGGTCATGGGTTTGATGGAATGATTGTTTATGTGGACGAAGCAGGAAAACCGCCAGCGTTTTATACAGGTGGTTGGAAAGACCGGGAAAACAAAATACCTGCCGACCCGAAATCGTTATTCAAAATTGCAAGTATCAGCAAGTTATATGTCGCAGTTTCTATCACCAAACTGGTCAAAGACAATCGTTTGTCTTTAGATGAAACGCTCGCTGATTACTTCCCAGAACTTGGGGGTAGAATTGAAAATGCAGAAAAAATCACCTTGAAATTGATGGTTCAACACCGGAGTGGTATTCCCAATTTCACAGATAATCCCGCTTTTTGGGAAAACGAACAAGAAAATGGCAAAACAGCCCTTGAATTTGCCCTCGATTTACCGGCTAGTTTTGAACCTGATAATGGTTATGAATATTCAAACACGAATTATTTGTTGCTTCGTGAGATTATCGGTAAAGTGTTGGGTTATAGTCATCAACAGTATATCAAGGAGAAAATATTAATACCACTCGAACTGAATAACACGTTTTTTTCAATTAACGAAGTGGATTTAGATGATGTAATGAGTGGCTATTACGTTGGAATTGAGAGAGACTTTAAAGCTAATGAATACGGAATGTTAGCTACAGCAGAGGATGTAGGTATATTTTTGCGTGCCTTAAACGATGGTTCCGTATTTGATGAAGGAGAACAGGAAATCTATCCCTACGTCTACGACCATGGAGGTCTGGTAGTAGGTTATCAAAGCCTTGCAGAATATCACCAAGAGATAGACGCGGTTGTTGTACAATTTGTGAATACAACAGATTTTAATGGATACGAATGGAATTTATCGGAAATTGTATATAATCGAATAATTAAAATTTTAAGGAAAGAAAAAGCCGCAGCCAACTAAGTGCATATTTCAGAGTTGGGTCGGCGTGTCAATCAACGGCAGGATCTCTCATCGCCATTTAGTCCTGGGGGATGTGAACGCCTTCCGAAGTCCTCACCGAAAACATGCAACAACCGTTGTTTATAAGGCAAATGACACATAGTAAATTATGAATTTAAATACAAATTAAGTGAAAATAGCAGTAGCAACAGCCAGCGGGAATTTATGAAGGAATTAAGACTGGAAAATTTGATGGAGAATCGAATTTCTTAAACGTAACTAAACGCCCACATAAATCAACAGAAGAAATGATAGCTGAATTTATAATAAACAACTCCGAATTAAATGGCTAATAATAAAGCCCAGCATACAACAATTTTAAAAATGAAGTAAAATACGATGATTGAAGATAGATTGTTAATAATTGATACTGAGACAGGAGGGTTGAATCCAAATAAGCATTCGCTGTTGTCACTAGCCATTGTTGTTTGGGAGGATAAGGAGATTATTGATTCACAAGAGATCCTAATTAATGATGGTAAACTTTCTGTTACTGAAGAAGCACTATTTATTAACAAAATCGATATAGGAAAGCACAAGGAATCAGCAATTTCCTCCTCGGAAGCTATTGTGAAAACACTTCTATTTATCAATAAACACTTTCCTCATCAAAGAAAAATAACAATAGCTGGTCATAATGTTCATTTTGATGTTAATTTTCTAAAAGTCTTCTTTTCAAAGAATAATAAAAATTTCAGTAAATATTTCTCGCATAGAATCATTGACACATCATCAATCTTATACTATCTATACCTGGCTGGCCATATAAAGCACAGGGCAATTTCATCTGATGAAGCCTTCGACCATTTTAAAATTAATGTTGAAAAAAGACATACTGCACTAGGTGATGCAATTGCTACAGCAAAACTGTTCAATAAGTTATTGGACCTAACGAAAAAGTGAGTCGGATTGCATATATTTTTTGTTAATATAATTCCATAACTTAGACTTCGAAACCTGAAAATTATTAATATTAAAATCTACTTTTGAGCAAAAATATCTAGAATTAAACTATAACAGAATAGAGATATGGCACAGCAGTATTTAGATCATTCAAAAGCAATTTTAACCTCCAATCGTTCAAATTTTAAAGGAGGAAGTAAGGGGTCGGGGATTATTTCTTTATTTGGGTATCAAAACGAATATGATCTTAGGGAAGGGTATCCACTTTTAACTACAAAAAAAATGTTTACAAGATCTGTATTTCATGAAACAATATGGTTCTTAAGAGGGGATACAAATATTAAATATCTTGAAGACAATAATTGTCCCGTATGGAGACCCGATGCTTTTCAGGACAATCTTCCCGGAATGCAAAAAGAAGGAATTTTTCCTGAAGGAATTGTAAAATATTCTCTTGATTGGGATACAGCAATGAAAGAGTATGGACAGAGAATAAAAGAAGATGCTGATTTTGCAGAAAGATGGGGAGATGCAGGACCAATTTATGGTAAACAATGGAGAAGATGGGAGTATTTTGATCATGGTAAAAAGACCTTTGTTGAAATCGACCAGCTGGGAAAAATGATAAATGGTCTGAAGAAGAAACCAACAGGGAAAAAACACATTGTTGATTCATGGAATCCCGGGGATACTCCAAAAATGTCTTTACCTCCTTGTCATGTACTTTATCAAGCAACTGCAAATGAAGAAGGCGAACTTGAATTACAACTTTATCAGAGAAGTTGTGACCAGTTTTTAGGTGTTCCTTTTAACATAGCCAGTTATGCTGCGCTAACCCATGTAATTGCTCAGGAAGCAGAGATGATCCCAAAAACATTTATTCACACTTTTGGTGATTCACATTTTTATGCAGGCATTGGAAAAAGGACCCAGTGGCACAGAGAAAACTTTAAAGAATTACAAAAAAGAATAAGAAATGTTTCTCAAAGAGAAGAATATTTAGAAGTGGTTGAATGGATTAATAAAAATGCCCCCGGTGACGGAACTGAAGAAAAATATGATCATGTAACTGCAATTCTTGAACAGATGTCGAGGGAGCCAAAAGTTATGCCTACTTTAAAGGTTGCAAAAAAACCTTTTGATCAGCTAACCATCGATGATTTTGTTGTAGAAAACTATGACCCTCATCCACCAATCAGAAGGAGTATGGCTGTTTAGACACCAACTAATTACAAATATTAAATATATTGGATGAATTAGTTTTTGCTATACCAACAGTTGAGCTTTGGGACTTAATAAGCTATAAAAGAAATGGATTTATTACTGGCAACAGTGATGTATTGAACAGAATTGTTCAAAAGAGTTTGTTTCGAAAAAGGGATGAATTGGAAGAAGACCCTTCTTTTAAGCAAATTATTCCATATGCCATAATCTCTTGTAAAGAATCGTTTTATCTGTTTAGGAGGACTTCTAAGCAGGCTGAAAAAAGATTACACAATAAATTGACCCTGGGCGTGGGAGGTCATATGAATCCAAACAAATCAATGGAGCCCAACGAGCACTATATAATTGATGAATTAAAGAGGGAATTATTTGAAGAGGTACAATTAAAAAAAGGCTGTTTTATAGAAGGTATTCAATTTATTGGTTTTATAAACGATGATACAATTCCGGTTGGTCGTGTTCATATTGGACTTTTGTATAATATCCGTTTATCAAATAAAGATGTAATTATTAATGAAACAGATAAAATGACAGCCAAGTGGGTTGACAAACCTGATTTGTCTGGATTTTATGAAGGAATGGAAACCTGGTCGAAAATTGCATTTGATAACTATATTAAATGAAAAAATACACTTTTATTAGGGAATGCTACAGTACGGCACCTGGTTTACTCCGGGTTTACTTGGATCCGGAAGTTCAATACTCAATGCTTTTAACCGGGTTTCAATATTTTTAGACATCTGTAAATAGTTTGTTGAAATTGGCAGCACAATATGTCTGATATTTCTTATTTTCCACCCCTTCTCTCTTCCCAAAGCTGCTTAAAAGATTTTGGTGCCATTTTGGGCAAAGTACGGTGATTGCCCCAGGCTTTTTTTACTAAAGTTTTCACAGCCATGTTCTTCATTCCACCACCACTAAAATCCATCATCCATCGGTTCATCAGGGCCTTTTTTGCAACATACTGAGCTTTCTTTTCGCCAGGTTTCGAAAAACCCATTTTTACAGATTCATTCCTGTTCAGTAAAAGCAGTTCATGCAGGTTGATCTTTAACGGGCATACCTCAGTACATTTCCCACAAAGTGATGAAGCAAAACTTAAGTGGTTGTAATCTTTCATCCCTTTAAGATGAGGAGTAATTACTGCTCCAATGGGCCCTGTATAGGTAGAATTATAGGTATATCCTCCAATGTTTTTGTACACCGGGCAAGCGTTGAGGCAGGCGCCACATTTAATACACGAAAGTGCCCTGCGTTGCGACCGGTGTTTCAAAATTTCCGTTCTGCCGTTATCGAGCAATACAACATACATTTCTTTTGGTCCGTCAATCTCACCGTTTTGTCTTGGCCCCGAAATTATCGAATTATACACGGTCATATGCTGGCCGGTACCGTGTGTTGCCAGCAAAGGCCAAAACAGGTCCATGTCATTAACCGAAGGAATAATTCGTTCGATGCCCGCAATGCAAATGTGTATTTTCGGAAACGACATCGACATCACACCATTGCCTTCATTTTCGGTGAGCGCTATGGAACCTGTATCGGCAATAATAAAATTAGCACCGGTTATTCCGGCATCGGCCTGTGCAAATTGTGTGCGAAGTTTCTGCCTGACAAAATTGGTTATTTCAGCTGGTGTGCTTTCATCAGGCAGGTCAAATTTTTCGTTAAATAATTTAGCAATGTCTTCTTTTGATTTGTGCATTGCCGGTGTTACAATATGATATGGTTTTTCGTCAGCAAGTTGAACAATGTATTCGCCAAGGTCGGTTTCTACCGACTCAATATTCTGTGCTTCCAAAGCCTTGTTAAGATCCAGTTCCTCGCTGATCATCGACTTTGATTTAACCACCAGTTTGCTTTCGTGCTTTTGAAGGACTTTTATAACTTCTGCAACAGCCTCCTCTTCTGTTTGGGCCCAGATAACCTTACCACCTTTTTTTATAAAATTATTTTCAAATTCTCCCAGGTATTTATCGAGGTTTTCGATAACCTTGAACTTAAGGCTTGCTGCCCGCTGTTTCGCAATTTCCAGCTGACTGTATTGTTTTTTTCCATTAGCTACAGCCTCATCATACCTCGAAATATTGAAATTGATCTTTTTTCTGTGTTCAATATTAAATGAGATGTCTTTACTGTCTTTAATGAATTTCTTGTAAATTTCAGACATTAGTACACTTTTTAAATCTTCACCTCAGATATTTTCTTAACCCTACTTTCGTGTCTGCCACCTTCAAAATTTGTATTTAAAAATAATTTTACTGCTTCCAGTGCATCATCCTTTTCAATAAACCTCCCTGGCAAAGCTATAATATTGGCATTGTTATGCTGCCTCGAAAGTTCGGCTTGTGTTACATCCCAGCACAAGGCAGATCTTACATTAGGATATTTGTTTGCTGTCATATTTGCACCCTGTCCGCTTCCGCAGATGATGATACCCTTTCCGAAATCACCCTTCTCAATCGACGATGCTACAGGATGTATAAAATCAGGATAATCCACACTCTCCGAACTGAAGGTTCCAAAATCTTTTACCTCATATCCCTCATCAATTAGCTTTTTTACCAGGTACTCCTTCAACTCAAAACCACCATGATCGCTACCAATTGGAATAATATTTTCTTTACCAGTCATTTACCAAATTGTTAATAATTTATTCTCCAAAAATACGGAATTATTATGAAGTCATGCTCATTTCAATTTTCTTAAAATATTCAGCTTATCAATTTAATACTTTAGAAATGAAATACTTTTAAAATCAAAAAGGATGCTAACTTATTGATGCCGCATTTTTTATTAAACTACACTCAAACTGATCAGAAAAACACAAACAAATCATCATCAATCGTTTGGACTTTATAAACATTTTTGTGTGAATATCTGATTATTTTTGTGACCAATTTCTAAAAACAATCAGGCTTATTAACAAATTCGATTGTATCAACATCGGAACTCATTTTTATTAATAGTTTTTAGAATTTACACGAATAGAAATGAACAAAATATTAGGCTTGTTGCAGGCTGTATTTTCTGACAATATCATTAACAATGATAATTGTTAATATGATAATAAAATCTTCGATTATTTAGTTAATCAATCAGTTAAATATTTGCTTGCTGTTGAATTGATGTTAACAAGTATTAGGAATTGAATAATGCAAGTTTTTGCTAAAGATTTTCCCGACACTATGAACAGCATAATATTTAATAGTAATAAAATTTATAAAATCTATTAATAATATGAAAAATAAGGAAACTGAAAAAATCGGATTAAAAAATAAGAGCGACATTGCAGAAAAATTAAGCAATTTGAAAAAGAAAAAAAACGCAGTTATTTTAGCCCATTATTACCAGGTTCCTGAAATACAGGATGTGGCTGATTATATAGGCGACAGCCTGGGACTTGCGCAAAAAGCCGTTGAAACAAATGCTGACATAATTGTTTTTGCAGGCGTACATTTCATGGCAGAAACAGCAAAAATATTAAATCCGAGCAAAAAAGTTGTGTTGCCGGATCTTGAGGCCGGTTGCTCCCTGGCTGATTCCTGCCCACCCGATAAATTTCAGAAGTTTAAAGATAAATATCCTGATCATATTGTCATTTCGTACATCAATTGTTCGGCAGCGATAAAGACCATGTCGGATGTGATTTGTACCTCAGGCAATGCTGTAAAAATTGTAGAGTCGTTTCCAGAAGAACAAAAGATAATTTTTGCACCTGATAAAAATTTGGGTGGCTACATAAACAGAATTACTGGTAGAAATATGGTTTTGTGGGATGGCACATGCGAGGTGCATGATATTCTTTCAACGGAAGCTGTTATTAATTTGAAAATTGAGAACCCGGATGCGAAACTCATCGCTCATCCCGAATGCAAAGCCCCGGTTCTTGAACTGGCAGATTTTGTGGGTTCTACTACTGCCATGTTGAATTTCACAAAAAAGAATGATTCAACAAAATTTATTGTGGCCACCGAAACCGGTATTCTACATCAGATGAGAAAAGACTCTCCAGGAAAGGAATTTTTGATCGTGCCAACAGATGAAACCTGCTCATGCAACGATTGCCCTTACATGAAAATGAATACCATGCAAAAGCTTTACGATTGCTTGCAAAATGAATCTCCCGAAATTACCCTGCCTTTAGATGTAATAGAGCGAGCAAGATTACCCATAGAGAGGATGCTTGAAATTTCAAGAAAAGCCGGATTGATATAAGCTTTTGTGACATCCAGAGTTTTTATTTAAATGGGTTAATACTCCGATGCTCTGCTTCGTTTTGAATTACAATTCCTTTTGATACCTCCTTAGCTCTTCTGCGAGGCAGTTCATTGGTCTCATTTGTTAGTTGAAACTATGCACTTTTAGTGCAAGACTTTCAGTTTCTATAAATATTTTATTTCGGAAGATCGAAGCCAGAAGTTTGTGACACTTTTTTGCTTCCGACTTCAAGCATCTGACCTCAATCAATTTTCATAATTTTCTTAAAACGAATTTCATTCGTTATTTAAACCTATGGACTTGCAGTCCATAGTGGTTTAGTTTTCTTTATTTTGTCTTCATTATAGTTTTATAATACCGGAAATTTGTGATTCGTAAATTGCTGGTTGAGAACGTTAAAAAGCCGTTAAATTTCCTTAAACTATTGACTTACTTGTTAAAATCAGTTATTTTTATTCGATTTTTCGATTGAAATATCACTAAAATGACCAGAATTTAATAGCCCCATGAAGCATTTTATTGTACTCCTTTTAGTTGCTGTAATTACCATTACCATTGTTCTGCTTTTATACCGGCCTGATTTATTAGAAGACACATGGTTGTGGATCGTTGGGCTCATTGGTCCGATAATAGGCATAATAATAACTGGTTTTAAATCATTGATTAAGTTTATCAAATCCCTCGGTTAATATGGAAAAGTCAGACCCACAAAAACTAAAAAGAAAAGCTTTTAAAAGATACATTTTTGAAGGCTTTAGCTATGTTTGTGCAGCTGGATCAATAGCATTTGCTATCCTGCTTTTTTATGGAGATAATTTTATTTATAAACTGATTACTGCTATAGTATTTGCAGTATTATTTGTTGCGTTTAGGGCACTGTTGAAATCACATTTACAGGCAGAGGGTATAAAAAGAAAGTCGCAATCATGGATATTTTTTGATGGATTGAAAGTATTTATCCTGCTCATTTTAGTTAGTGGTATTTTGGGAGTATTTATAATTCTCACAAAGTCAGATTGTGGAGTTTGCGCAGTTTACCAGGCTGTTGGTTTAGCTATAATTATTGTTTGGGCATGTGCATTTCTATCCTATTTTGTTTGGGCAGTACACTTTTATAATATCAACCTGGGAGTTACAGAGGGAGGTTGGAAAAAGATTACAGAAGCAAAAAATCGTAAGGACTCAGGTGAGAGTTATTCGGTAGAAGATATTGATGCCGAACCAAAATACAACCCATACAAAGACCAAACATTCGGATTACCCGGAGGTACGGTCAGGGGAATGATTGCTTTTACACTTCTGTTTGGCGCTATTGCGATGTTGATAGTGAGCATTGGCATGGAAAATCAACTCGATGCAAATTCAATGTTTTGGGATCAATATGAATTTTTTAAAACAGCATTTTTAATGATGATAGCTTTTTATTTTGGCAGTCGGTCGTTACAATATTTGCAGGGCCGTAACAATCCCGTTGTTCCCGGAAATAGCAACAATAAACAAAAAGAAAGCAATGATCAAACGGCAGTGTCGACTCCACCAACAGAATCACAAGTGCAGGAATTGCCTGTTCTAAATCCTATGGAAAACCCTGCAGTTGAAGCCACAAAACCGGTTGAAAAGGAACCTGAACCTGGCGAATCAACTTTTGATCCCATGAAACCTTCAGCATAAATTATTATCTGCTAAACAAGTAGTATGTCAGAAAGAAAAAACCATACCATCAACTTCAATAACAGAGCTGTATTTATATCAGTGATTTTTGTATTGTCTGCCTTGTTGTTGGTATCCTGTAAAGATGACCGTGGCCTGGTGGTTGGAAAAATTAAAAAGGCATCAAAACTTTCTACTACTGAGTTTACAATAGATAAAGTGGTTTACGGTGTTAAGCGAAAAAGATTACTCTGGGTTGTTAAATTGAATGAGGCGAAATTTGTGGCACACTCGCAAGCCATTGTCAAAGCCGGGGTAAATCTGGAAAAATTGAAACCCGATGATGTGAAAATAGAAGGAAAAAGTATATCGATTACTTTGCCAAATGTCGAGATCATTAATTTTTCTTATCCGGCCGAACGCTTCCGTATGGACACACTCATTTCTGGAAAAGCATTCCTGAATAGTATTTCACTGGCCGACCAGGAGCAATTTTTCCAGGACGCAGAAACAGATATCCGCAATAGCTTGCAGTATATGGATATAGTAAAAACCACTGAAAAGAAAACAAGATTGCTGCTTTCAACCATGCTTGAAACCATCGGCTACGAAGAAATATACATTGATTTTCACAAAGGGAAATTGATAGCCGAAATTGAAGAGGAAACAGGAGAGGGTACTGAAGAATGATTGGATTAATATTTAAACATTGGAAGAAATTTTTAGATGTCATCCTTGTGGTAGGTGGGATTCTTGCGTTTACATTCTTCGATCCCCTGGGTATTTTCAATAACACGAAACTTCAGGCTACAGCCAATATGGTAACCGGAGTTAAAGATATCGGCCAGCTGGTTACAGCCGAATATTATGGCGAAGTCATTTCTTCATGGAAGGAATTTAAACTTACTGAAATCCCTGAGGATACTATATCTCAAAATGCTGAAGACTTATTTGTTGCTTTAAAAGTTGCCCTGGGTGACGTTAATAAAGGCTTTAAAAAGCAATATAATGATGGTAAAATTGCTAAATTGAAAAAGGATTATGGGGATGAATATTACTATAAATTCCTGACTTTTTTGGGTGATAATTATTTGGGCTTTGATGCGGGAAAAGTGTTTGATGAAAAGGATAGTGATTTAAAAAGGAACTACGAAAAAAAGATACTAAACAGACTTTATGACAAAGGAAGAACCTATTATAAATTTCTAAAGAAAGAATACAAGGATTCTGATAAGCTAATGGTTGAAGTTGAGTACGATAATTATCTAAACGAAATTCCTGATTTTATTGAAGACTTTTATAATTTTCACGGTTTTCTTACAAAAAAGCATCTTGAGTCGGGTTCGAACAAACGCAAGGAAATTGTATTTATCGGTCGTGGTTGGGTGAAGGCAGGCTTTGATTTTGGAAAACTGAATGAAGGTAATTTCATGTATGACGAATCAAACAAATCGGTACACTTTTTTGGTATTAAACCCGTCATATTGGATACGGACATCAATCCCTGGTTTATTCCTGAACGCAAAGTCAAGGGTTTTGAATTGGTGGACTATAGCGGCAAAGTAAATTTTGAAGATGCAAAAGCTGTTAAAAAACAGTGCAAAGAAAAACTTCTTGAACAAGCACGAAGAGCAGATATTGTAGCCCGGGCACAGGAAAATGGTGAGGAGGCTTTGCGGAATTTTTTCTCGATAATATTGGATGAGCCTGATCTAAAGGTTCAATTTCATTTACACCCTTTCGATTTGCATTATGCTATTATAGCAGCCGATACACTTATCGATATCAATGAAGCGCTCTTTATACAAAGTCTTTATCAGGATGAAATGGATAAGTTCAGTTCACCCGATTCAGAAGAATCTGCTTCGATGATAAGCAAAAGGGAAAAGTTACTGGAATACTTTATAAATCAATTGAAGGAACTTCATTTTCTTGAAAAGGATCAGCCTTTTAATTATTATTCAATGTATGCTGCCTATATTTTAAGAGATACTTTTCATATATCTCATGCCGACAGGCTATTGTTGATAGATTTACGCGATACCCTGAAGATTGACAGCAACGATACCCTAAAACTTTCTACACTAACAGTGAGACAAAACCCCAGTTGGTTTAAAGATGGAAAATTCAGATATGAGTTCAAACAAACAATGGAATTATTGAAAAATGAAGCCCTATCATTCGATAGTACTGAAATATGTAAATTGGGTGATTCGATCCTGGTTAGCGATAATGATTCATTGTATTATGTTGGTAAATGTGACAAGGTAATGGCCCTTGATACGCTCGAAATAAATGGCCTAAAATACTACGAATACAATGCTTCAAACACCCTGGGCCAACCGAGTACTTTCCTCGACGATATTCAATACGACATGGATTACCCCTTGCAGATAAATGATTCGATTAAGGATACAACAGAAATTGCTACTATTTTAAATGAATACAGAAAGAATAAAAAATACAATAAAAGCATCGATACACTTAACAGGGCCGAGATTTCGGTAATTATTAAGGCAAAACAAAATAAAGTTATTTACGATAAAAAAGTTGGTCCCATAAACAACCTTGTCGCAGGTGTAGAGACTTTTATCGAAAAGATAAAAAAGAAGTAAAAACATATTACCATGACAAAAACATTTTACATAAAGGAGCTAAATATTAAATCACTGCTAAAAGTGGGTTCTACCGGTGATGATGTAAAAAAAGTGCAGGAATGGCTAAACCTGTGGAGATATTACAAAGCTGATTGGTTTCACATTGTAACGGTTGATGGAGAATATGGCCCACAATCGAAGAAGATAATTATGGAGTTTCAACGAAAAATGAAATTGGAGGCCGATGGAGTTGTTGGCGTAAATACTTTCAGGAAACTAACTGAACCAATCAGCAAGGCATTTTCATTTATTCAGGGGACTGAACTTAGAACACTGATTGTTCAGTATGCCGAACAACATTTAAAAAATATGCCGCGCGAACTTTATAACAGCAACCAGGGACCCTGGGTCAGGGCATACATGGATGGAAATGAGGGCAAACAATGGGCCTGGTGTATGGGTTTTGTCCAAACTATTCTCGACCAGTCATTTACTTCTTTGGGAGGCAATTTCCAATCGATAATGCCAAAAACATATGCTTGCGATGTTGTAGGTGAGCACGGAAAAAGCAATGGTAAATTGCTGAGAAATGTTAACCTGCGATCAAATCCCGAACTTATCGAAGCCGGAGATGTATTCCTCAATGTTAAAGAACCATGGGACTGGACTCACACCGGAATAGTTACCGGGCTCGACGACGACTGGATCCATACCATCGAAGGCAATACCAACGACGAGGGTTCACGCGAAGGCTTTGAAGTATGCCGCCGGATGCGGAATTTCAAAAAAAGAAATATCGATATTTTTAAAGTGGCATAGTGTTGAATCAGTAAAAGGAAAACGAATCAGATTGCTTGCCTTGCCGGCGAGGCAGCTGTCACTTTGCTCGCAAGTCTGTCTAAAAGAAAATCATTTCTTACTGAAATTTGTTTCTGATAATTGATTTTGCGAGGAGAGCAGCGACGAGGCAAACGGTTTCTTGAATTACCGTATTCCTTTTTCACCTACCTCACAAGCACTTTCCTTATAATTATACCTTGTTTTGCATGAACCCTTACAATATAAGTACCCGGAGGAGTAATGTTAATATACTCTGTTGACTTTCCATTAAAATCCTCCTGCAAAATCAACTGCCCCATAGTATTGAAAATATTTATCGAATATTCATCAATGTTATTAGATGGAGAAATAAGCACCTGATTTTCGATGCTATAAATTTCGAAGAGATCAGCTGTAATACTGACATTTTCCCCGATTCCAACAGCCGATTTAAAGTAGATAAGAAAACGATTGTTGTAGGTTCCCGGAGTATCAACTACAAAACTATACTGTGGATTCATGGTAAGGTCAACCTGGGCTGATGTATATTTATCTACAAGGGTTACAGGTGTATTGGGTTCAAAATTCTGCATGTCAACGGTAATTGAATAATTGCCTTGCTTGCCTGCAATGAATCCAACAGGAACGACTACTGGCTCAGTAAGTAATGGCAAGGCCTGGATTGCAAAATCATGGTTGTTGTTTTCTACCAGAGAAGTGTATACAGACAATTCTAAATTCCCTTTATATTTACCGGCATCATAAGAAGGATCTAATCCTTTGGTCACTCCCTCCATAAAAACAATTTCAGTTTCGTCTATTACATTTTGTGGACCTTTAACCGATAGTAAGAATCGTTGGGTTTCATCACCCCCTTTGTAAAAAGTAGCAGCCCCGTGTTTGCGGTCATCTAACTGGAATGAAATATCATTGCCATTTTGAGCTGTCCTAACCAGAAATCCCTGTCCGGTGCTAATGTAGGTGGCTGAAGAAGTATTATTTATTGTGGTATATTGCTCAGTGGCATCGTTGTAGAGATACAATGCAACATAAGAGACATCCAAAACAGATGCATTTGTTGTTAGGAAATTGTCTAAAGTTCCGGTATTTGAGTTAGCTGCCATGCTACATGGGAAAGGATTACCCAAAAGGTTCCAGCCTTCGCCATTACTTCCGGTAGTTTTCGTCATATTAATGGATTGGTTGGTATTGTACAAGTCACCTGAAAGCGAGTAAATAGTTCCTTTGGTATAATCTGATATAGCGTATCCCTGACCGGGAACAAAGCTGTTGTTATCCCATTCATTTGAATTGAGAATATCTATCCACCAGCCAGTGATGCTTTGTTCCGTATGGCTTTCATCCCACCTGTACAATGCAGTGGGGATAGCGCCCGTGAACAGATCATCGAAATGATTTCCGGAAGGATCGAAACAAGCGGACATATAGTGCCACAAATTGGATTCACAATAGTATTGTACGTTTGTTGAACCGGTTACAGTTGTTGTACCTTCATCGATAAATGATGCGGTGCCTGTTGAGTTGGCTTCGAGAATAAAATCGTTAATAACATCCAGGGTATTTCCTGATGCATTTGTAAAATGTGCACCGGAACTGATGGTAAGGTTGGTAGCTACATCCACGTTTGTGCTGGTTGTTACCAGATTGTTAGTTTTTGAAATCATAAGATTATTGAAAGTTTCTTTTACCAGTCCGGTTTCATATTCAAGATCGTAACAAAAATAATAATAGGTGGATCCAGCGGCCGAAGAAGTAACACTACCAAAGCTTCCAATAGAATAGGGATATACAACTCCGGAATTATTTCTATACAAGGTGGGAGTGGCACTGGAGACACCAAGCCGATGACTTGTTCCGGTGGTAATGTTAAAATTCATGGAAACACGGCTTTCACCATCAGGCACATTAACGGTTGTCTGTTGCTGTAATGTTCCATCAGAAGTTGCCCAATAAAATGTTCGGTTGCCTGAACCACTCGCATATACTTTTACTGAGACCAAATCAAAAGCTGTTGTGCAATCGAAAATAATATAGGTTGGCGACGTGTAATATGCTCCTCCTCCTGAACTATCAAGCTTGCCACCTCCGGTAGAATTTACACTAGTAATGATATCTGTTGTTGACAAACCATTAAACTCTACAGTTCCAGATCCCGGTGTAAATGTTCCAATATTGGTCCAGTCTCCACCTACATAAATAGTTGTAACCGCATTACAAGTCAATGATTTTCCTGAAGCAATGGTCAAGTCGCCTGTAACCATAAGCTCACTTCCTCCTGCCATCGACAGATTGTTACAATTCGTGCCCAATGTAAAATCACCGGTAAATGTTGGCCATGTTGCTGCAGTTGTTATGGAAATATCTGTAGAAGCATCCGGCACCTGGTGGTTTTCCCAATTGGTTGTTTGGCTCCAAACAGAATCAGATGAACCTGTCCATTTACCAGGTGTTCCAACATGGATGTAATTTGTTTTTATTTCATCGTCATTTCCATAACCATTTGATGCATTTAAAGTAACCGTATAGGCGCCATTTGAATTAAATTGGACTTCAGGATTTTGTGAACCTGCACTTGTACCCCCAACAAATGTAACGGTTGAAGGATTAAAAGACCAGGCCCAGGATGTGGGAACATTAGCAGAATTATCGGTAAAATTCACAGTTTGGTCAATTAAAGGCAATATATTATCAGCAGTAAAATCAGCCATAGGGGCAACCAGGTGATTAATACCGCTGATTATAATCGAAAAAGCCTGTGAACCCCCACTTAAACTTCCATCATGATCGATGGTTATGGTATAAGTAGATGCTGTTGGGTCAGCTATATAAACAACTTCAACATTATCTACATTATTTTCACCAGAATTTGTTGCCGCCGCAGTTGGACTACTACCATTCAATTTCCATGGATAATATGTTGCTTTAGCACCATTTATACGTAAATCAAGATCATTTACCAGCATGATATCAGTAGGGTCAAGTTCAACTGGTGCGGGAGCATGAGCCGGATCGGTCCAGCATATCGTTACTTTCAAAGGTTCGTCCCCAAGTGCAAGCACATCTCTTGTATAGGTTCCTCCATTAGTAAGAGTTAGCTCATCTATAACATTACCTATTTCATCTTCTGAAATTTTTAATACTGCTGTTTCAGTATTCATTAAACCCCAACCAAATTGATAATCAGGGCCGACATTACTTCCTGCCTCATCAGCAGTATGAATTGCAAGTGCTTTTAATGAGGCGGCTCTCATATAGTTATCAGTGCCGTTTAAATTTTCATAATGCTGTTGTAACAACGCTAACGATCCCGTTGCAGAAGGGCATGACATTGATGTTCCACTTATCGTTAGGTAATCGCTATTATTGTCGTGGTCTGTTGAATACAGATTAACACCGTTTGCTACAACATCCGGTTTTATTCTTCCATCGTCGGCAGGCCCCCAGGAGCTGAAACTACTCATTGTTACACTTCCCGTTCCGCTATAGCCACCTGAAATATCATTTACCGCGCCAACGGTTAATACATTTTTGGAAATTGCATAATCGGCTATGCAGTCATAAGCACCATCGTTAGGCGGACTGGTGCTTGGTCCTTCATTCCTGTCGTTACCAGCTGAAGTACAAATAAGGTAGTATGGTGCATTATAAGCGATAACATCATAACTTTGAGAATAGGTGTTATAGCGGCCAAACTGATAATCTTCATCAGGATCTACCCCTGAATTTCCATTCCAATCATAAGAGGAGCCATTCCATGTCCAACCCCTACCAAAGCCGTAAGAGTGGTTTGACAATAAGCAGCCATTTGCAGCTTCTGTTGCCATTTCTGCAGCATCATTAGTCCAATCAAATGCACGGAGGTTTGCATTGTATGCCATTCCCTTTGCACTTGCATCTACACCAGCGGCCATAATTGTACCTGCAACATGTGTAGCATGATAATGGGTAGTAGAAGCACCATCCCCCATCACAACACGGCCACCATATTCCTGGTGTGTTACCCGAACAGCACCACCATCCCATTCTCTTACAGTAATACCTGTTCCGTCCAAACTAAACCCAGCTCCTCCGCCCGGATATACTTTATTTGTTGAAATAGTTGAGGCAGCATTTGCATTATGAGTTATATAATATATTGGTTTTCCCGACTCATCAATATATTGTAATTCAAACAGTGTTTTATCTGTTTCGTACCTGACAGGAATATCGTTGTTTAATGCATATTCCAAGGCATATGCCTTTTTCTTTTGGTATTCTATAGCTTTTTTTTCAGCAAAAGCTTCTAGAGCATCGATGTTTGTTCTGGTTTGAGCATACCCCACATGCACGATGAAACTCATCGTAATTATAGTGAGCAGAATTCCTTTTTTCATATGTCTATTTTTTAGTTTATCCGCTAAAAAATAAACCACGAATATTTTTTAACCTTTTGGACGAGGGCTTTCAAAACCCAAAGATATGAACAATTTTATCCACAGAGCACATTATGATTCAAAAAAACCTTTTTGAGGAGATTATAAAATCAACAAATAAATGTAAACCATTAAAAATATTTAACAAAAATTATTACACTTACTCGGTTGATTTTCAACCCAAAGCTATTGTTAATAATATAACAATTTGATTCTCATACCTTTCATTTAAAAAATACTTTAGCTTTGCATACATTTGAAAATTAGCTCACTAAAGCTTAGTGATATATGATTAAAAAAGTACTGGTTGCTAACCGTGGAGAAATTGCTATACGGGTTATGCGTTCTTGCAGGGAAATGGGGATTACATCGGTTGCGGTTTTTTCTGAAGCCGACCGTGCCTCGATGCATGTGAGATATGCTGATGAAGCTTACTTTATAGGGCCCTCACCCTCAAACGAAAGTTATCTCAATATCGAAAAGATCATCAATGCTGCTAAATTATCCGGAGCCGATGCAATTCACCCGGGGTATGGCTTTTTATCAGAAAACGCCACGTTTTCGGATCGATGTGATAAGGAAGAAATAATTTTTATTGGACCTTCGGCACATTCTATTTCGAGTATGGGCGATAAAATTACCGCCCGTAAACGGATGATCAAGGCTGATGTTCCTGTAGTCCCTGGTACTGCCGAACCCATCACCGACGAAAAACTTGCCATTAAAACCGTTGAGAAGATCGGACTTCCTGTAATGATAAAGGCCTCTGCTGGAGGAGGAGGAAAGGGAATGAGGCTTGTTAAAAAAAGAGAGGACATTGTCGGAGCCATTCGGTCTGCCCGTTCGGAGGCCAGCACAGCATTTGGCGATGACGCCGTTTATATCGAAAAATATATCGAATCACCTCACCATATCGAGTTTCAGGTTCTTGCAGATAAACATGGAAACGCTATTCATCTTTTCGAAAGGGAGTGTTCTGTACAAAGACGCCACCAAAAGGTTATCGAAGAAACGCCATCGCCTTTAATGAATCCTGAAATCAGGGAAGAAATGGGCAAACATGCAGTGGCAGCAGCAAAAGCTGCTGACTATTATGGGGCGGGCACCATCGAATTCATTGTTGACGATAACCTCAACTATTATTTTCTTGAAATGAATACCCGACTGCAGGTAGAACATCCAATTACCGAACGAGTTGTTGGTGTTGACTTGGTGAAAGAGCAAATTAACATTGCTGATGGAAAAGAGCTAACCCTGAAACAAGAAGAGTTGGAACAATTTGGACATGCCATAGAGTGTAGAATTTATGCAGAGGATCCAGAAAATAATTTCATGCCTTCTCCCGGTGTTATCAAACACATTACCGAACCATTGGGATTAGGAGTGCGTCACGATGGCTATGTTTACGAAGGGTATGAAATACCTATTTATTATGATCCGATGATTTCGAAACTCATCGTTTGGGCCAAAACCAGGTCTGAAGCCATCGAAAGAATGAAAAGGGCCCTGTGGGCTTATAAAATTACCGGTATCAAAACATCCATACCCTTCCTTGCCCGGATTATGGAATCCGGGGATTTCATTAGCGGAAATTATAACACCCATTTTATCGAAGATAACCAGGCCTTTTTAATGAAAAAAGAACCTTGTGGTAAAAGGTGTCAGGACATGGCACTAATTGCTGCTTACATTCATTACCATGATTCGCTTGATAAATCTAAACCTGTTCTTAATGGAACTAATCAACAACAAGCTGCCTGGAAAGATTTTGGCCGAAAGAAGTCGGTAATGCGATGGTAAAAAACTTTAAAAGATAATAGCAATATGTCGCTAGAAATAAAACTTGATGATCGTACTGCACAGGTTAAACTCATTAAAAGAAACGGTAACCTGGTGACCATAGAAGTTGATAACAAAATATACGATCTCGATTTGAAGATGGTCGAAAATGGGATCTATTCGATTCTTTCGAATAATAAATCCTATAATGTCGAATTGATTGAGAAGGAAGATCACAGGCATTTTAGTGTGAATACTCTGTATAATTCATACGAAATAGAAATTATCGACGCGGAAACAAAATATAAACAGGGACGAGCAAAAGATGAGGTAGACGATATCAGAAAGATTGCAAGCCCCATGCCCGGTAAAGTTGTAAAAATACCTGTAAAAGTAGGAGATGAGGTAAAGGCCGGAGATACAGTAATTGTTGTTTCGGCAATGAAAATGGAGAGTGAGTACAAAGTGCAGAAGGATCGAATAGTAAAGGATATTCTCGTTAGTGAGGGCGACACAGTTGATGGAAATCAAACATTGGTTGTTGTAGAATAAGCCTGTTTGGCATTGACGAAGGCTTTATAAAAAGGAAAGTTTCAAAGGTTAGGTATATCTTTAAACCGAATACCGCTTACCTGATAGAATAAAACTTAACAAAACAATAAAATGGCATCTACGGAAGAGAAAGTAAAATTATTTGAAGAAAAGAATAAACAGGCAGAATTGGGTGGTGGATCTGAGCGTATCGAAAGACAGCATAAAGCTGGTAGAAAAGTAGCACGTGAAAGGTTAAAAGACCTTCTTGACCCGGGAACTTTTGTGGAAACAGATAAGTTTATGACTCACCGGGCCACCGACTTCAATATGCAGGACAACAAAATTCCTGGCGATGGTGTAGTGAGTGGATATGGAAAAATTGATGGGCGCCTTGTTTATGTTTTTGCCCAGGACTTTACGGTTTTTGGAGGTACTCTCAGCCGGGCCAATGCCGACAAAATAGTTAAAATCATGAAACTGGCCATGAAGATGGGTGCACCGGTTATTGGTTTAAATGATTCAGGTGGTGCCAGGATTCAGGAAGGTGTTCAAAGCCTTGCTGGTTATGCTGATATTTTCTTTCTTAATACCAAAGCCTCGGGAGTAATTCCTCAAATTTCTGCTATTATGGGGCCATGTGCAGGGGGAGCTGTTTATTCTCCCGCTATAACCGATTTTATTTTTATGGTCAAGCAATCCAGCTACATGTTTGTTACCGGACCAGACGTGATTAAAACCGTGACCCACGAAGAGGTAACAAAGGAAGAACTTGGCGGAGCGATGACCCACAATGCAACAAGTGGTGTTGCTCATTTTACCGGAGATAATGATGAGCAAACCATGCAAATGGTCAGGGAATTGATGGGATATTTGCCATCAAACAACATGGAAGATCCGCCTATGAAGCCATGTACGGATGATGTAAACCGAGAAGAACCCAAACTTGACACCATCATTCCGGATGATCCGAATAAGCCTTATGATATGCGACATGTCATTTGTCCGGTGGTGGATAATAAAAACTTTTTTGAAGTTCAACCCCATTATGCACAAAATATTATTGTTGGTTTTGCGCGAATGGGTGGAAGATCAATAGGAATAGTTGCCAATCAACCTGCTGTACTTGCCGGCGTTCTTGATATCAACTCATCAATCAAAGCTGCAAGATTTGTAAGATTTTGCGATGCCTTCAATATCCCATTAATCACTTTTGAAGATGTCCCGGGATTCCTTCCGGGCACCGCCCAGGAATTTGGGGGAATTATTAAGCATGGAGCCAAATTGCTTTACGCATATTCTGAGGCCACTGTACCAAAAATTACATTAATTACGCGGAAGGCTTATGGTGGGGCTTACGATGTAATGTCGAGCAAACATATTGGCGCTGATGTGAATCTTGCTTATCCATCGGCTGAGATTGCTGTAATGGGTGCCGAAGGTGCTGTTAATATTTTATACAAAGGTAAATTAAGTGATGAGGATCGTTTGCAGGCTGTTGAGGATTATAAAAATACTTTTGCCAGCCCTTATAAAGCTGCTGAGCTTGGTTACATCGACGAAATTATTTATCCCAGGGAGACAAGAAAAAAGTTAATACAGGCGCTTGAAATGACACAGAATAAAAGCGAACAGAATCCCCCTAAAAAGCACGGGAATATTCCTTTGTAAAAACCCTGAAGTTATTTAGAGAACCAATGGTAAAATGATGGTAAAAATTGTGCCTTCATCCTTCATTGAATGATAGGATATTTCTCCTCCTGAATTTACGATAACGCTTTTTACAATGGCAAGGCCAAGACCCATCCCACCGGATTTGGTTGTAAAATTTGGCGAAAATATTTTTTCTTTTAGCTCGGGAGGTATGCCTCCACCATTATCCGAAATCTTTATCACGCAATTTTGATTTCTGCGTTTAATACCGATCTTTATACTACCATTCGGACTGCCGCCAATGGCCTGGATAGAATTTTTGAGCAAGTTGTTGAAAGCTCGTAATATCTGCTCCCTGTCGGCGTAAACAACAAATTCTTCAAAGCCAGGCTTGTTGAAAGATATATCTATGTTTTCATAGTTTTTAAATAAACTAATTGCGTTTTGAATAACCTCCTCAAGGTTAATATTCTCTTTTTTGGTTATTGGCATTTTGGCAAAGTCAGAAAATTCGGTAGCAATGGCAGAGAGAGTATTGATTTGCTCAATCATGGTTTGAGTAAATTTTGACAATCGTTTTCCCCAGTCTGGAGATTTATCGTTCCAGGCCCTTTCAAGATATTGAACACTCAGCTTCATTGGAGTAAGAGGGTTTTTAATTTCATGAGCCACTTGTTTTGCCATTTCACGCCAGGCAGTTTCTCTCTCTGATCTTGCAAGAAGTGAGGCGCTGTGTGCCAGCTCTTCAATCATTCGGTTATACTCTGTAACCAGTTTTCCGATTTCATCTTTACGCTTCCAAACAATTTTTTCGTTTTGACCCAATAGCTTTACCGCCCTGATTTTTGAAACAATAATTTTTATCGGCCTTGCAACATAATTGGAAATTACAAGAGCGAGCAATATTGAAATCGCGATAAGAATTACATAGATATTGATGTAAGCAACCAAAAAAGATGAAATTTCTCTATTAAGATCATTCTCTTTGGCAAAATATGGCAGATTGAGGTAGGCAATCACCTGCCCCTGCTCATTGACAAAAGGAATGTATGCTGATAAATAATCCTGCCTCCCTATGCTTTCATCCTGAATGTACAATGAATTATTGTTGATGGTAAGTTCCATGAAAGCTGTTGGATTCATTTTTCGACCAACCAACTTCTCATCAAAAATCTGGGGACGTGATGAGTTAATAAGATTACCATTTAAATCAAACAAATTAATGTCAGTAAAAAACACATCAGAAAATTTGATTAGGAGCCTTTCAAGCACAACAGGTGCATTTAAAAAGTCTTCACCACCAGAAAATTTATGTTGAAGTTCAACCAGAACAGAATGTGTTTTCTCACTCAGAATATCCCTGTTTTTTTGCTCATTCAAATCGTTTATATAAAATAGTGTAAACGATCCGATGACGATGAAAGAAAAGAGGATAATAGAAGACATGGAGATTTGTAATCGTGTTCTGAAATTTAGGTTCAAATTAGGATGTGAGACAGGCAAAAGAAAAATAAAATAGATGAGTAGTACAAAGATCCCATAAGAAAGAAACAAGTATGAAAATGGTGCTAAAATGTTTAGAAACGACTCTTGCTTCTTGCTAATAATTAAATCGTTGGTAGAGTCAATTTTATAAAAGAGGTGATTATAGCCGTTTTTATTAAAAAATGAAAACTGATTTTCAAAGGAGCCGTAATGTGAAAGGTTGATATTATAGAAACATTTTCCAGTACGTTTATTTAGAACTGCTGAGCGATACTTAGCATAACTATAATCAGACAAATCCGGTGTTTTATCAACTTTTTCATTTACCAGTAAATCGGGGAAGCCCAGGGTCCGAACATCCAACTTACGGGTTAGTTCAACAAATATTTTAAGTTGAACGATGGTATTTTGGAAATTGACATCAAATCTAAAAACTGAAAGATAGCCCGTTTCTGCAAGAGAATAATTAATAATAAAAAGCTCTGAAAAATCGGTTCTCGTACCCATTGTTGTGACAATACTATTAAAGTAATCGAAACAATTTGCTTCGATATTTTCTGGTTGTATCGACAAATATTCATCAGATGTACAAATTGTAAATTGCGAATCGAATTTATCCCAATATCCTGTGAAGTACTTTTCTTTCATATAAAAGATTAAGCTGTCCTGTTGCTCTTGCGTAGCAATAGCCATGCTTCCCTGTTCTGCTTTTAGCCGAAGGTAGGAGGACAGAAAATTTTGCAATGATTCATCCGAAAGTGCACTGGTATAAATTTCAGAAAATAAATATTCAGCCAGAGGATCCCTTTGCTCAGTTGATAGTTTTACCGCCAGCATTTTGCGGTATTCCTTTTCTTTTAGATCATTGTTTTTGTGTAATGAATAGGTTGATACTACCGAGAAAAACAATATATAAAACACAATATTTGATAAAGAAGGCTTGTAACTTTTATATCTGTAAAAGAACCAAAATGAAAGAATATACAAAAACACAAAAATCAAATACACAAAATCACATTGATTATTTTGTAAACAAATGATTATAAAGATTATTAGAGCTACTATGGAAAGCCCAATGTAATTTAAGAAGTTTTCGCTGTATTTAAAAGCAAAGTAAGTTAGCTTTGATGTAACCAGGATGTAGGAGAAAATGAAGCATGCCAGGATAAGGAAACTTACTATGCTCATACCCGAAAGGCTGAAAATATTATTTAGGTCAAGGGAAATATTTGAATCGATTACCAGGCTTTTAAACAGGAAAGTGATACCTTTAAAAAAGATAAAAATGTGCATAAACAGCGTGAAAATGATAAACTGTTTATAATAGCGATTTCTCCTTTGGTTTCGTGTATTAAACTTAAGCTGGCTAAACAAAAAGAAACATATCACCAATAGAAATACAGTATGCAAAAACAGGTCGCCCAAAGAAGGGATGATATCAGAATAAGCATAATATTTTGGACTAAAAAGATTAGTGTTGTATAAAACATTAGGTATCCTGAAAAAGTATAAAATAAAACGGATGATAATCACATCCAGAATAAAGCCTCCTAAAAATAGTGAATGATATCCGTTGTAACGATAAAGTATAAAATGAGCTTCGAATATTATACCCAGAAAGAACAGCAAGGAAAAGAGATAAAGAAAAAGTATAACAAAGGTTTGGTTGTTATTTAAACCCTTGTAAGGATGAAAATTTATAGAGAAAAGAAACCGCTTGTTCTCACTAAGAACATTAAACTTTCCTTTCTCGGCACGGAGCAATGTCTGTTCAGATAAATCAAAAGAGTGATGGAATTCATTGGAGAGATAATCATTTTCATAGATATAATCATACTTAATTAAATACAAACCATATAATGTAAATTGGTTTATTGATTTGCTGATTACCCTGAAAAGGGCATTACCGGAATGAATAATTGGTGGTAATGTATCATTAAAAATAAAATCGATGGGCACCGAATTATCTGACCAGTATATAAGGTTAGCATTTTCTACTACGAAAAAAGAAAAACCATGTGCTTTATTAAATTCCAGATTACGAGGAGGTTCAATAAATAGAGAATCTGGAGAACGCTGAACCTTATTTTTTAAAGTTTCGAGCTTTTGATGTAATTTAAAATCCTTTTCCAATATTTGAGACTGAAACTCAACGAACGAATCCTCAGGGTCGAAATCCTTTTGAAGCCAAATCTCATAAAAAATTGCAATGAGAAAAAACGTCAGCGAACTGAGTAAGAAGAAAATGAGCCTGGTATTTTTTCTAATTTTCATAGAATGTCCTAATAAATCACTAAAAGGCAGTAGATCAGCAACATACAACAAACAAATTTCAAAGCATATAAAAGGCGATCATAAAAAATTAATACAAAGATATCATACAAGGCAAAAAATTTGCCAGAAAGGCTAAAATTAGCTTAAATCTTTTTTAAGGATGTAAATCAAGCTAGAATAGCTCAAATCATTCTTCTTGGCCCAGCTATTGGATTTTACACCTTGTATAAAAGCTTTCATGTAATTCATTTTTTTTGTTTGATACTTTTCACTTAGTAGGCTAACATAAAATGAGTCAAACTTCATAGGAAGGATTTCCTGAATATTAAAATTATGTTTTTTTGCAAGTTGCGAGAATGTTTCTTTTGAAAAATGATATAAATGCCTGGGCAAATCCCACGCCGCCCAGAAAGATGAATAGTGTTTTGCATCCCATGAATTATAATTTGGCAACGCTATAAATAAAACTCCATCATCTTTAAGGATGGTTTTTAATTGTTGCATTCGGTCATTTAGCTGTGGCACATGTTCCAAAACATGCCACATTGTAATTACATCAAACGACTTTTCGGGAATGTTTTTAATAAAATCTTCCGTTTCGACAGACAAACCCAGTTTATTGCTAGCATATGACCTGGCATTATCCGATGGCTCAACACCCTTAGCCGACCATCCTTTTTCAGAAAAATATTTTAGTACTTCACCAGTTCCGCAACCGATGTCAATAATCGACCCTCTGCTTTTGTAGCGCTTGATTAGCTCATATTTTTTACGAACAGAATAGTTTCTCACTTTATAGTATACCCAGCTGAAGACTCCCTTGTTTTTTTTACTGTGAGATAGGTATTCATCAGATTGATAATACTTAGCAAGATTTTCGTCGATAGGCCTTGGGTTTGTAAAAAGAAAACCACAATTGTTGCAGCGGCTAATTATAAAAAGTTCTTTTGTAAGAAAATAGTCTTCTACCTCAAGGTATTTTGAAAATCCCGCCAGTTCGCAAACTGGACATATTTTAAGTTCTTTATTGTTGGTTCGTTCCACGTGAAACAGTTTTTTATCTTCCTAGGTAAACAATTAATACAGAGATGTCCGCAGGAGTAATTCCGCTTATTCTCGATGCCTGACCAATATTTTTTGGACGAATATTTGACAATTTTTCCCTGGCTTCAAAACTTAATGATTTTAAACTATTGTAATCAAAATTATCATTTAATTTAATATGCTCAAGGTTTGATAATTTATCAGCTATATCACGCTCCTTCCTGATGTAACTATCATACTTTATAAGTATTTCTGCTTCTTCAATCGTTTCTTCCAGATTGTTTCCAAGGGAACTGATGAAGTTTTTTAATGACGAAATGTGGTTGATCAAACCGGGTAAAAATATTTCAGGGCGTAAAACAAGACCTGAAATTTTAACCTTCTGCTTTAGAGGTTTGGAATTAGTGCTTTCAAGATATGAATTGACTTCATCAGGAGAAACACTCTCCTTACTGATAAAATCAATAATCTTATTAATCAGCTGTCTTTTCGAATTGACCCGGTCCATTCTATCACTTGAAGCTAATCCAATCTCTCTAGACAGCGGTGTTAAGCGAATATCTGCATTGTCTTGTCTTAAGAGTATACGGTATTCCGCTCTTGAGGTAAACATTCGATAAGGCTCATCAACTCCTTTAGTTATTAAATCATCAATTAACACACCAATGTAGGCGTCAGATCGGCTGAGAATTAGTTCAGGTAGTTCACTAACTTTCTGATGAGCATTAATTCCAGCCATTATACCTTGAGCTCCAGCTTCTTCATAACCTGTAGTCCCATTGATTTGTCCGGCAAAAAAAAGGTTTTCAACCAATTTCGTCTCTAATGAATATTTAAGTTGTACCGGAGGAAAGTAATCATATTCAATGGCATAACCGGGTCTGAAGATTTTTGCATTTTCAAATCCTGGAACTTTCTGCAATGCTTTAAATTGTACATGATCAGGAAGCGAAGATGAAAAACCATTAACATAGTACTCGACAGTATTCCATCCCTCTGGTTCAACAAAAAGTTGATGGCTGGATTTGTCAGAAAAGCGATCGATTTTATCTTCTATTGATGGGCAATATCGTGGACCTACTCCTTCAATCCTGCCCGCAAACATAGGTGATTCAAGAAAACCCGTTTTTAATTCATCGTGAACCACCTGATTTGTATAGGTTATGTAACAGCTGCGTTGATTTGTAAGCTTATTGGTATCGGTAAATGAAAACTTTTCGGGGTGCTCATCGCCAAATTGTTCCTGCATTTTGGAAAAATCAATTGTACGTCCGTCAACCCTAACAGGAGTTCCCGTTTTCATTCTTGATGACTTAAACCCTAAATTCGCAAGAACTTCGGTTATACCATTTGATGCTCGTTCGCCTATTCTTCCTCCGCCGAATTTCTTTTGTCCAATATGAATTATTCCATTCAAAAATGTGCCATTAGTGAGAATTACTGACTTGGCTTTGATCTCCTGACCCATTGCTGTTTTTACTCCAATTACCCTTTTACCCTTCACAATGATATCAACAACCATATCCTGCCAAAAATCCAGGTTTGGTGTACTTTCGAGCATATTTCTCCATTCAATCGAAAATAGCATCCTGTCACTTTGTGCCCGAGGACTCCACATGGCCGGCCCTTTAGATTTATTCAGCATCCTGAATTGAATCATTGTCCGGTCGGTTACAATTCCTGAATAGCCGCCAAGGGCATCAATTTCTCGCACAATTTGCCCTTTTGCAATGCCTCCCATTGCAGGGTTACATGACATCTGAGCAATGTTTGCCATATTCATTGTGACAAGCAAAACTTTTGATCCAAGGTTGGCCGCTGCCGCTGCCGCCTCACTACCTGCATGGCCTGCACCAACAACAATTACATCATATTCATTAAACATTATTTTCTTGTTTCACGTGGAACAACATCACGAATGCATTAGTTTATAAGGTCTTTCGGCCAAATAATAATTTTCCATTGATGTCATTAATTCTTTTTCAGTTTCTGTTTTATCACCATAACCACAAAGATGCAGAATTCCATGAATGGTTACGCGATGTAGTTCCTCTTTAATCGTTTCTGAGTATGTATTTGCGTTTTCTTTTACCCTTGTAATGCTGATAAAGACATCGCCGGAAATAACACCTTCACTTGAATTATCAAAGGTTATGATATCTGTTAATGTATCATGATCAAGAAAACCAAGATTCATCTTATGTAAATAATCATCCTCGCAAAGAATGATATTTATCTCACCTACTCTTTTATTTTCTGTCGAAATTGACTTTGTAAGCCATTGCCGAATCAAACCTTTATTATCGATGCGATAATTTATCCCTTCCAGAAAAAAATGGATTTTATTTTGTGGCATAATTATAAATTACCGGTCTTCGAAACGATAAAAGTATTCGGTAACTTTGTTTTTGTAAAAAGGATTGAGATTTGGAGGAACAGTTTTGAGCAATTCAACCTCCCGATTTTTAATTTTATCGTATTGAAAAAACTCATCCGGATTGCTTAATTTATATTCCCGCGCTTCCTGAGACTCCCTACGCTGTTCTTCCTCTCGCTGCATTTCAGCCTTTTCTGATTTTAACAAACGTGTTAATATTTCTTGCTGTCGCTTTAGGGTTTGCTGGCTAATATTGCGGTTTACTATATCTTTTTCAGTTTTCTCCATATCGTCAATCATCTTGGCAACATCGCCATTATTACCCCTACCCTCCTCTTTAAGCTGATCACGAAACTCTTCCATTTGGCGACGGATAGCTGCTTGCTGAGAAGCCATACGTGCCAACTGCTCACTCATTTGTTGTCCTTGCTGCCCCTGCCCTTTTTTTGGACCAGGGTTCTGTCCTTGCCTCAAATCCTGAAGTTGCTGATTGAGTGATTGTTGAAGCTGTTGCATCGACTTCATCTTTGCTGAACCTGATTGACCGGGCTTACCCGGGTTATCACATGATGACTGGCCAGACGACTGCATCTGCATCATTTGCTGTTGCATTTGCTCAAGAGCTTCCCCAAGCAGTAAAGCTAAATTATTAACTGAAGTCATAATAAGTTGTTGAAATTCAGCAGATTTACCCTTCTTTCGATCGTTCATTGATTCAACAGCATGCTCAAAATTATAATTAATCGCATTAAGTTCTTTTGTTACAAATGGCTTTATCGCCATTTGACGTTTACTAAGTGCTCTCAATGAGTCCGCTATCATATCCATATCATCTTTGAGGTGTTTCTGCTCCTCAATTGTAGAAACATATTTAGGATCGTTGGTACTCGTTTCCTTGTACCTGCCCATCAAGTCTTCCTGGTCAAAGGATACCTGAATCAGATTTTCAAGAATTTCTCTTAAGGTATCAATATCCTCTCCCATTTGTTCCATTTGCATGGCTTCCATCATTTGCTGTAAACCATCTGACAGTTCTTGCATTTTTTGGGAGGCATCTTTCTGGCTATCTGAGGCTTTAGAGTTTTGCTGATTTTCCAGACTTTCGGAACTCTCCTGCATTGAGTCTTCAATTTCCTCTTCCTGAGATTCGGTATTCTCCATGTCGTTAGGACTTTCTAGCTCCTCATTCTTTTGCTCAAGATCGTCCAGGTCTTTTCTTAATTCTTCAAACTCCTCGTTTAGCTGATCTTGTTTTTCCTTTAATTCTTCAGTGGCCTCTTTGTTGCCCTCGTTTTCTTTAGTTTCTTCTGATAATTCTTCTTGTTTCTCAGCAAGTTCTTTTAATTTATCGATGGTTTCCTGCAGTTTTTGCTCAAATTCGAGTTGTTTGAAAAGCTCTAAATTCCGGTCAAGTTCTTGTTCAAGCTCCTCGCTGTTCATCTTCATTTCTTCCATCATTTCATTTACCTTGTCTTTGTCAAGCTTCTCGAGCATCTCCTGTATTTCCTTCATCATCTCCTTCATTTCATCCGTTAGGAGTTCTTCCATTAACTTCTGCAACTCTTCGTGCTTGCGTAATAACTCTTCATCAACCTCTTTGTATTGCTCTTCATTTCTTAGCTTTTCATCGTTAAGTTTTTGCAGGTTGTCCATTTTTTCCTGTATCGACATCTGACGATTAAGCAGATCCTGAAGCTGCTGTTTTTCCTGCCATGAAATGGTTTTCTTTTCAAACATCTTTTTGCTCATTTCGTCGATATCTTTTTGAAGAAGATTGAGGTCCTTGAGTGCACCTTCCATATCATCTTTAATCTTTTCACTGGCTGCTTCGGCCTTTTCTTCAAGTTCTTCTAAAGATGGAGCCTTGAAAACCATTTTTTGGGAACGCGAAGATTTACTGCCGTTAATTTCATCATTGTCCCATACCTCAAAGAAATACTCAACCTCATCCCCTGCCTGTAACTCGATGGAAGCCAAATCGAAAAAATGAAAAAATTGTTGTTGATTTGATTGTCTTTTAATCTTTAATGTCTGTGACTGATATTTGTCAGAATTTTGGTTAGAAGAAGTTTTATTGTATTTGTGAAAGAATACAAGGCTTCGGAACCCATAATCATCTTTAATAAAACCCTTGAAATATAAGCGGTTGTCGTAAATCGAATCCGAAAATTCCTCAACGCTGATCGATGGATAGATGTCGGGAATAACACTGATTGTAAATAGCAAAGAATCAGTATTTCTAAGGTGTTCGTTTTGAATACTAATGGAGTAGGGTTGACTATTGAAAAAACGATCTTCAAACGTAAAAACGTTAGAGCTTCCATGAGCTAATGAAAACAAACTATCCCGAAATTGCATATTCATCTGGTTTGCATCCCTTGTGTAGAAATTCCATTTAACGTCAGTACCTTCCGGGACAATCAAATCTCCAGTGTTATCAAGCACCTCATCTTGCTTTTCGATGTAATCCGGGTAGTTCAACTCGGTTTCAAAACTCAATACTATGGGTTTCAGTAAAACATTTATAGTATATTTTTCTGAGTAGAATTTTTCTGCCTGAAATTTAAAATCCAGATCTTTCTGAAGGTTTCTGAATGTATGCGAATAAAGAACATTATTGATTTTTCTCATCCGGTAGGAGTTACCATCACGGTTAATGAAAACCTGTTCAGGAACACTTTCTCCTTCTATTTTCACCTTTACAGTATAATCATCCTGCTGAATTGCAGTTAATTCCGTATTTTCCAAGACAAATTTAAAAGGTGCTTCACGCTCAAAATGTTCACCATGTTGAATAATCCGGGTGGTTGGTTCTGTAATAATGCTTGGAGAGGCAAGAAGTAAAATTAACACAACCAGTACGGGGGGAACTGCATACCTCAGATATTTCTTATTCGACTTAAAATCGATTGCATTGCTAAAAGGAACTGGTTTCAATTTGATAATTCGTTGATCTATACTGGCGTTGATGAGATCTGTATTTTCCGATGAACGATCGCTCAACTCTTTTAGCTGTAGTGTGTTCAGTAACCTGTCCTGAACATCGGCAAAATGAAAACCAATAATTTCGGAAGCTTGTTTATGAGTAATTAGTTTTCCTATCCTGAAAATTTTAAACAAAGGAATGAGGATCAGTTTAAAAAGAATTAACCCACTAATTATCAGATAAAGATAAAAAATTACAGTTCTTTCAATGGTTCCAAAGTATGCGAAATATTCTAACAATGTAATCGAAAGGTAAAATACAATTAATGCGGCAATACTATATATTACACCTTTGATTATCTGGTTTTTATAATATTTCCTGATAAAGGCATCAAGCTTTTTTATGAGTATTTGATAATTGTCTGCCATAAAAGTTTCAATAAGGGAACAAAATGCTGGTCGTTCAACAAGTCGAAACGGTTTCCAACACCTAAATATTTTAAACCATGGGTACAAAGGTATGAATATCTATGCGCTTTGATTTCCTAAAGGCTCACCCTCACAATAAATCTATGATTAAGATTACTTATTGTTTCATGAGGGCATTTTGTTACTTCGAAACAACAATTTTTCTGGTGGTTTGTTTTTTATTTCCTGTAATGGCATCTGAATAATCAACATGAAGAAAATAAATTCCATTAGGAATCTGGCCGGTAACCCACATCAAATCAATGCTTTTTTCTGTAACAGACAGCTTACCGAAATCTTGTAATAACTTGCCCGTGATATCCCTAATTGCACAACTAAGATGGGTAGTATTGGTGGGATGGATGGAGATGCTGGTTTGATTGCTACAGGGGTTTGGGTAAACTGAAACTTGCAAATGATCAGCTTTGTTCTGTTCATTGATACCTACCAGGCTAAAAAACGTTCCAAGATATTCTTCTGAGGGTTCAATCATGTATGCCGGGGTTCCAATTTCAGCAAATGAGAAGCGAATTTTATCGCTTTGAGGAAGGTATTGAATGGTTTGTAAGTTTGTGCTTACACCAGCAGTTTTCAGTACATTCCAGTTTCTGGATTTGCTCATTTGGTTTGATGCGTCTAGCGAATCTGAAATCCGATTGTAGCGATAACAAAAGGCAGGGGGTTTTAACAGCCGAAAATGGTTGGTCGAAACAAGGTTGTCTCCAAAACCATTGGGGTTTTGTGCAGCTGTTCTGATGGTATCGCCGTAGCTGTTATGGATTTCAAGAATTTCGGCAGGAGGATCAAAATAAGAAGGTCCTGCAGTATTGATGATATAGGTGCTGGCCACATTGTGATCGCGCACAGCATCGGTAATGTCACGTGGAGTGCAAATGCCATCGCCGTTGTAATCCTCCATTTCTAGTCCATTTCGCTGGGCCAGGTTTACCGGGTAAAATTGATCCCCAAAAGGAGAGGTGTAATGGTTTCCCATATTCTGGAATGTAGCAATGCCCGATTCATTAAAACCCGACAAAGCGCCAATCATACCAACAAAGCCAAATGAAACCCAGCGTTGCTCATCAGGTCCTCCGGGAGCCCATACAATGATGAGTGCATTTTCGATTAATATCGGTCTATTATCCCAATCCAAATTACGGCAGATTACAGTTTTTCCACCAAGCTCTGGATCATTTAGGGTTGCTTCGCCAAAGCTGGCCATATCCGAACAGCCCGGGCCCTTATTGTTCCAGGCCTTCGAAAACGCTGTAAAGTCAGGAATTGAGTTCGCGATCAACACATCTTTATATGTCAAATCATCATTTAAAGTTGGGGAGTACAAACTTATCCCCGCAGCCTCAATCCCGGCAATCATTCCCTGGGCGATTTCTATATATTTATCGTCAACAATAAATTTTTCATCAAATATCTGGCGTGCTTGTGAGTATCCGCTTGCACCGCCAAATGTGTTGATGATCATATAATTTTCGAACAGATTCATGATACGATCCCCAAGAAAACACCCATAATTAAAGCCATTTTCATAGTGATTGGCCCTGAGCCAAAGTACCAGCTTACCATCAATTCGTGTTGTATCTGCAACAATAATTGGATTTGAAAATGCATTAAAGGCGAATAAGCCCATTACAAGGAGGAGAGATAGTTTTTTCATGATCAATGTGTTTTAATCGGTCAGTTTGATCTACAATAATAACGAAAAAAATAGTCATAACCAGTATATCTTCGATACATTTTGACAGGAATGAATTTATTGAAAAATGACAAAAGCCTATTTAAGATTGTTACATTTGCATAGGTTCGATTTGTATTAATCAACATGAGATGTTAAGAAGTGAATAAAAGCAAAATTTTTTTCATCAACCAGTTCTGCATCTCCAAAATACACATAAAATAAATAACTATGTTTCAACATTTCATAATTACACCTTTTAGTTTTCGAAGTAAATATCACACGAAAAAAAGAGGGCAGGATCCATTAAAATGTAAAAACCTGATACATCGGTTCAAAATGTTTGAAACAGCTTGTTTGCCAAGTGTTTTGTCGCAGCAAAACAAAGATTTTACATGGGTGTTCATCATTGATCCAGCTTTACCTGAACGGTTTTTCAACAACTTAAAAAAGCTTACATCGCCATGCAGGGATGTGCAATTTTATGTTGTAAATAGTGACACAAATTTTCAAGGTACAAATTGGCTTAAACCATATATTCATCCAGGAACACAATACGTCATTACAAGCGAATTGGATGATGATGATGCGATATTTTCGGGTTTTACACATTATTTGAACGAACACCTCAGAGAATTGCACAAAAGCGGGAAACTGCCGGTTATTAAATTTTTTGGTTGTAAAAGTGCGGTACTTTGGGATTTTTTTCACACCAAAAATGCTCCTTATGGGTTTAAAAAACCCTACCCTGATTATTTCAAAATGCCAGTATCAGTGGGTCATTCCGTATGTTGTAAGTATCCCGAATTAGACCTAACAATTCGACGGTTTCCACACATTCATTTTGATCATTTAGCAATGACAGATATGGAATTACAAGCACTGGACAACAAGATAGCTCAGATGAATTTGACAAGGAGAAATTTGATCAGGGAAATGGCTAAAGAATCATTATTGAATTGGGATGGTGAATTAAGCAAGGATGTAAACTTCCACAACATAAATACCCCAAATGCCCAAGCAGTATTAATAAACCATTTTGATAACATTCAATACTTTCGCATTTTCACCAATTCTAAGTTTCGCGAACCAGTAAGAGATGAAAACACATTTCCCGGTATTACCATCGACCTGACACATGCAACTGAATACATCCGGCAGCACAAAAGATCATTTTCTGTTTTATTCAAAGCAATTAAAAATGCCCTTTTTTATAATAATTTGGAGTTGCGGGGAACCGGGGTCAAAAATGTGTTAAAAGATAAAATTAAAAGAATATTGAACGTAGTAATCGGAGTTTATGAAATGCCCAAATAATACAAACCTCTGATAAATTTTGCTGTGGTATTCGATTCAATCGATTTTGAATATTTTAACGCTAACCGGCCTGTTTCCGTATCTTTGAAAGTGTAATGGTTGTATTGACCCGCAAACAAGAAACAGTATTGATATTATCAAAAATTAATTATGAATAAAGACACGCTTATTGTTACCGGCTCAATGGGCAGAATTGGAAAAATCATTTGTAATTATTTAAGGGATGAATATGAAATTATTGAAATAGATTTAAATGCATCTAATGAAGTAAATTGCCATAAAGTTGACATTTCAGATTTTGACGCTTTGAAAAAGACTTTTGATCAGATTGGAACTGTAAGTTCTGTTATTCACCTAGCTGCGGTGTCAAACCCAAATGCAAGTTGGAGCGAGGTAATAAAAAACAATATTATAGCTACCAGAAACATCTTTGAGTGCTCCAAGTTGTTTAATGTTCCAAAGGTAATTTTGGCTAGTACATGTCATACAATGGGGGGGTATAGCCTGTTTTCTTCAGAACAAAGGCCCTCATTTTTCACCAAAAAAATCAAGATAGATTTACCCGTTAGACCAAATGGCGATTATGCGAGCAGTAAGGTGTTTGCTGAAACTCTTGCACGCCAATACTATGAACAACATGGTATTCATTCCATTTGCCTGAGAATCGGCTTCTTTTGTAAAAAGGAAACTACTTCTAAAATTCGGAATAGTTTTTTGAAAAGTATCTGGCTCAGCCATCGGGATATGATACAGCTATTCAACAAAAGTTTGCAAACGAATGCAGGGTTTGGTATTTATTTCGGTGTTTCTAAAAACAAGCATAGGATTTTTGATTTGTCAAAGGCCAGAAAAGAGATTGGATTTAAGCCCCAGGATGGCTTAGGTTGAAGAAATATAGCAGACATCAAATAATTAAAGCATGTTCCAACACTTTATCATCACAGAGTTCAGCTACCGGAATAAGGTGTACATGGAAATTACACAATGCGATCCCCTTAAACCGAAGTTTCTTGAACATCGGTTTAAGTTGTTCGAGATATCATGTTTGCCAAGTGTATTAAGCCAGGTTGAACAGAACTTTACATGGATACTGATTGTGGATGCTGAACTTCCTGCAAAGTACCGTAAAAGGCTGGAAAAACTTATTTCGATAAGGCCAAACTCTTATCTGCATGTGTTTAGCAAACAGGAGGAACTCAGACAACTATCGTGGCTAAAAACCTATACGAATGAAAAATATGAATATGTTATCACTACAAAACTGGATGATGATGACGCTATTTACTCAGGCCACACCAAATATGTTAGGGACCATCTGGTTGATTTATCTAAGAATAATTCTTTGCCACCCATTTATTTTTTCGGTAGTTATAATGTGGTATTGTGGGATTTTTTCTATTCCAAAAGGGCCTTGCTCGGATATCTAAAGCCTCGCCCAAAAACAAAATTCCCTCCTTCAACAGGGCTATCCGCTTGTTGTAAATATCCTGAAATGGATTTTTCTATTCTCAGTTTCGGACACACCAAGTTTCATTTACTACCTGAGGATTCGGAATATTTTGATGAGTTAACACCGGAGATACAGCAGAATATGATTGAAGTGCGTAACAAAGTTAAAAAATCTGCTTCGATCTCGGATTTGTCCTGGGATGGTATTTTGCACAAGGACACAAATTTTCACATATTAAGTACAGACTTTCCACAAGCTTTGGTAATGAACCATTTTCAAATTGCCCAATACTCTCGATTGATAAGTATACCCAACATAGGAGTACCTGTTGATATTCATTCATTTCCGCACATTGCCATAAATTTTCAGGTAGCATCGGAGTATATTAGAAAATTCAGCATATCATACAGAACATTGGCAAAAGTTGTAATAACGTCCATGAAACTAAACCCTGACTATATTCGCTCTTATGGTTTTTTTGAAAAAGTAAAAACCAAATATAAATTTTTGAAGCAGATATTACGGTCGGTAAAGGCTCTTAAATAGCTACGATCATGTGCTTGCCTTTTATTTATGTTTCTTTATCTTTAATATAAAGGATCATTAAAAAGAGTAAATATTTAACTTTATCCTATTACAGCATGAAAAACGAAAAACTCATCATCACCGGGTCAAAAGGAAGGATTGGTAGTGTCCTTTGTGAACACCTCAAAGCAAAGTATGAGATTATCGAAGTTGATCGGATTTTAACTGAGAAAAAAAATTGTTTCAGGCTGGACATTTCTGATTTTGATGCCTTAAAAAATGCTTTTGAACAGGTAGGTCATGTAAAATGTATCATTCACCTAGCAGCGACACCAAATACAAACTCCGCTTGGAACGAGATTTTAAAAAATAATATTATTGGAACCCGCAATATATATGAGTGTGCCCGCATATTCAATATTCCTGGAATAATTTTGGCAAGCACCGGGCAAGTAACAGGGGTAAATAAACAATCTCCACCAAAGCAAAAACAAAGATTTTGGTCATACAAAATATCAGTTGATTCTCCCGTAAAACCCATTGATAATTATGCAAGCAGTAAGATATTTGCTGAAACTCTTGCACGCCAATACTATGAACAACATGGTATTCATTCCATTTGCCTAAGAATCGGGTTCTTTTGTAAACAGGAAATGACTTCTAAGATTAAAAATAGTTACTTGAAAAGTATATGGATCAGCCATAGGGATATGATACAACTATTCGACAAAAGTTTACAAACCAATACAGAATTTGGTATTTATTTCGGGGTTTCTAAAAACAAGCATGGGTTATTTGATTTGTCAAAGGCCAGAAAGGATCTTGGATTCAGGCCAAAGGATGGCTTATAAACCCACTGGAATATTATTCTGCCGGGTCAGCAAAAGTAAATCCTCATAATTCTCCACAATTTCTGAGTATGGGCGAGAGTATGTTTTTTTTAGATTTGCCATAGCCGGGGCCGGATAAACCCCAAGATATTCAAAGATCCGAGCCGTGGTTTTCGACCACATGTCTTCTCGGATCATGTCATTCTCATAAACAACTTCAAAATGATTTAGGCTTTTAATAATTTCATTTTCTGTGGATTTATTTTTTTGAAGTTGCTTTATCCAATTCAGGAATTCTTCTGGGTTGATCCTTACTTTTGTTTCCTTTTCCTGATCGTCATTTCTGCGGTGCCAAACTGAAGTTTGTTTTGCAACGAGATGTGAAAGGCTTTGTGAAAAACTATCATTTCTGGTCAAATAAATAATTTTCCAACCATTCCGAACCAGTTTATTGAGCATGTAATTCTGGGGCCAATATTGATAAAACAAAAGTGTAAAACCATAAACAGGATATTTTGCAATCCATTTGCGATAATTGAAAAAAGGGAATGGAATACGATAAACCAATTTTAGCATCAACTCATTGGGTAAATATCCATCTTTAATGTTCAGGAGTTCTCCTTCGCATTTAATTTCCGGGTGTGAATCGAGTAGTTGTTTCAGTAGGGTACTACCCGAACGGCCCTGGCCAAAGATGACGAATTTGGTTTTTGTTTTACCGTGCATCACATTTGATTTTGCTTCACAAGATAATCGGAATATTCCTTCACCTGGGCCGAATAACCATTACACTCAAGAAATTGAATTATTTCATCAAAATTGTCTATTCGCTCAGCATCAGTCCTTAGATCTGTTATCACATTTTTCGAGCTTACATCTACTGAAGATATGCCAAGAAAACTGAAAATCCGATCAGCAGTTCTTTGCCAATCATCCGAATAAAAAAGATCTTCCTCATAAACTACATGTAAGTGGTCCATATTTTCAAGTAACTTCTTTTCCTGTTTCAAATAAGAAATATTTTGATCGATTATTTTTTTGAGTTCTTGTGGTTCGATGTGGTAAATTTCTGTGGGAGATGGTCGAGATGGTCTCCTAACCCATTGCTGTGTTTGCCGGCCAATATACAATGAGATGGATTGCTTAATAATGTTTTTCCTTTGGATGTAAATGACTTTCCAGTTTTTGAGGTATAGTTTTTTAAGAACATGTTCCGCATTTTCCCGGGTCTCCATAAATAATTTAAACCCAAACACATCACTTTTGGCGAACGTCACCTTCAAGTACAGGTACTGTATTGGAAAAGGAAAAATAACATGTTGAATAACGGGGTGTTTTTTTGATAATCGTTTATGACTCAACAATTCTAATTCGCAAACAACACGCGGATGACAATTCAATAGTGTTCTCAAAAGCGTACTACCTGATCGCCCCTGACCAAAAATTATGAAATTATTGTTATTCAATTTTCCTTATTTGTAAACTTAGTTATCGTTTTCGAGCAGGTATGAAAACGGACTGTTTTGTACTGCTTTTTTAAGCTCTGCGAAGTTTAAAATTAATTCTGTGTAGGGTTTCTTATAGGTTTTTTTCAATTCAGAATTTACCTCTATAGGATCAATTTCCAGATACCTGAACACCTTGTTGGCGGTTTGCTGCCATTTGTCTTTATCCATCAAATCATCCTCGTATGTTATGGTGATATGATTATATTTCTCAATCAGCTTTTTTTCCTTTAATTTCCAGGCTGTTCTGTTTTTCAGCACATGCAAAAGTCTTTCTGGTTTTATTTCTATTTTTTCAACACTTGGTTTATTTTCAACCCTTCTGTGCCAGTGATTGGTTTCCATGGCAATGATATTAGATAAAGATTGCCGCAAGAGGTTCTGACGTTTGATATGGATAAATTTCCAGTTTTTTCTTGCAAGTTGAGCCAAACATTTTTCGGGATTGTGAACCTGGAAGAAAAAGAGTTTAAAACCATACACAGCCTTTTGTGTTTTTTTTGCCCTGTAGTAAATATAGGGTAGGGGGAAACTCCTGAAAAGACTTCGCAGAGGTTTAAATTTCGGAAACAGCTCCAAATAATTAAATAATTCAGTCTCACAATTTATTTCAGGATGAGATTTTATCAAATCCATGAGAAGTGTACTCCCGGAACGGCTTTGACCAAAGATGATAAAATTTGTGTTCTTCTTTTTCATCCACGCGTGTTTATTTATTCATCCTTTTACGTGCCAGGGCGGCCCTTAATACCGATGTGTAATCTTTCAAATGCTGTTTTTTATAAACCCCCATATTGGTAGTATGGATGCGCCTTTTCAAAACTACCTCATCAGTCATCTGGATCTTTAAGCCCAAATCTTTCGCCCTGCTATACCAATCTATAAATTCTCCGAGTTCAAGCTTTTCATCGAACAGGCCTACTTTCATAAATGTTTTTTTCCTGATAAGCATCCCCCCAGCCACATAACCTGGCATTTTTTTTAATTCTGCTCGCAATTTGCTTTGGTCTTCAAGGGGTAACTCAGGGCTGATAAATTGCTCAACCTGCCCAAAAACAACATCAATATCAGGATTGTTTTCCAGTAAATTGAGTTGCTTTTCTAACCTTCCTTTGCACCAGAGATCATCGGCATCAATAAATGCCAAATAGTCTCCTGTAGCAATTTCAATACCTCTGTTTCGTGCTGCACCAGAGCCATTGTTTTTGGGTAGTTCCAAAAGTGTGATTTTATCGTCAAACTGCCTGGCAACTTTAATACTTTCGTCCGTTGAAGCATCATCCACCACTATAATTTCAAAAGAATGGATTGCCTGATCAATAATACTATTGATGGCCTCTGAAAAGTATTTTTCGGCATTATAAAGCGGGATGATTATACTTATTTTTGGATTATTCATCATTTAAGGGTTTTTGTTGGAGCTTGTTTTAAATTCCGAAGTTGCTTTAAACACGTTTGAATTGGCAACTTTTCGGCGCAACAACGATTTTTTCATTACTTCAATCCGGGCTTTCTTCGACATTTCAATGTTTTTTGAATGATTGTTATCATGCCATCGATAATAGAGAGTTACTTCTTTATGAATGTTAAAAAACAATTTATTCTCCTTTGCCCGAAATACCCAGTCGAGATCGCTACCATAATATTGCATAGTTTCATCAAAAAGGCCAACCTGATCAAATACAGTTTTTCTGATAAGCATACTGGATAATAAAAAATGTCTATCATTTTCACTCAACAAATAAGAATCATTCATTTTCATTTCAGGGCTATTCACAGTTTTAGTAAAACCAACATCAATGTGCAATCCTGGCATATTCATGAAGTTATTAATTTGAATTGCTAACTTGTTTTTTGGCCACCAATCGTCCTGATCGAGAAAGGCAATATACTCTCCAAGGGCTGCAATTACACCACGGTTTCGACCGTAAGCAGGCATGCCCGTATGTTTCTGTTTTATAAAGCGGATGTTGCCAGCTTGTTTTAATACAATTTTTTCTGTTGCATCAGTTGATTCATCATCAACTATGATGATTTCTTTTACAGGATAGGTTTGTTTGTTGATACTTTGGATGGCTTCGGCAATAAACTCCTGGCCGTTGTATGATGGAATAATCACACTGATATCTGCTGTTATCATGACTTGCAATTAAATATTTCTTCTCCAGACGTCTTTTAAATTGTATTAAAAAAAGATTTTAAACTCTCCGGATTTTTGATGTCAGGCAAAGGTAGTGGATTCTCTGGGTTTTGTTGACGCCGCCGGTCAAGAGATTTTTTGAATGCCTTGAGCAAATACATGTTTGTCTTATTCACTTCATGTGTCATATTGCTTTGGTGGATTCGATATAGATAAACAGCTTCTTCGATGACAGAAATTCTTATTCCGTATTCGATTGCACGCAAAAACCAATCAATGTCTTCACTGAGCTTCATGGTTTCGTCGAAAAGCCCGATTTTATCGAAAACACTTTTTTTAATTAAACCCGCTCCGAGGTGTAGTGTCAAAGCTGTTTGTTCATCTCTACTTTTAATAAAGTGAGGTGGTGGCTTAGCTCCAGATGATAAAAAACGCTGAATCAAACCCTGAACAATTTCAAGCTCTGGATTCTCCGAAAAAGGCCTAAATTGTGATTCTATTTTGTATGGAGGCCATATATCATCGGCATCAATAAAGGCAATAAACTCACCTTTTGCCAGTCGAACACCCTTGTTACGAGCAGATGCTACACCAGCATTTTCCTGGCATGTATAATTGACCAGTTTGTCAAATGACGCCACAATTTTAGCTGTAGAGTCCGTTGATCCATCATCCACAATAATGATTTCAATTGGATAGTAGTTTTGATTGAGCACACTCTGAATAGCCTCTGCTAAAAAAGCTTCACCATTGTAAACCGGAATAATTACACTGATTAACGGACGCTCGTCCTTCATTACAATCATTTTTTTGTAGCAGAACGCTCCCTGTCAAGGGCTTTTTTAAAAACCTTGAGTGCATTAAGTTCTACCAGCGATTTTCCTTCGGTCATATTACCACCATGTCTTCTTACAAAGAGGGTAATTTCGTCCAGCCTCTTCATGTTTAGTTTTTCTTCAGCAGCACGGGTGTACCAGTCTTCATCCTCACCAAAGATGAGGTCTGAGTCGAACAAGCCTACTTTGCTAAAGGCCGATTTGCGATACAACCCGGCACCGATATAATTCGGGAAAGATTCATCCGGGTTACCCAGAAACTCCTTTTCTCCCTTTTTATTAAACTTAAAGAGTTGGGCATGTCCCCTGACTACTTCTAAATCCGGATCATTTTCTATTTCTTCAAGCAATAGCTTAAGGTTGTTTTCGGGCCAAATATCATCAACATCCAAAAATGCAATATACTCACCCGACACATCTTTTATTGCCCTATTTCTTGCTGCAGCAGGGCCGTCATTGTCCTGGTGGAAATACCGAAGGTCTACTTCCAGATTATCGATTATGGTTTTGGAATTATCCGTTGAACCATCATCAACCATAATGATTTCGAGGGCCGGGTAATTTTGGCTTAGAATATTCTCAATGGCTTCCCGGATGAATTTCTCACCATTGTAAACCGGGACTATTACGCTGATGAGCGGGAAATCTGTTTTTTCTTCAATAATGGTGGATTCGGTTGTATACTTTTCCGGAGCATCCAGAAAAACCGTGATAGCCTCAGGAATTTTATCAAAACTTGATCCCAGTTCAATGGTATAACAAGGCAAACGTCTTGTGAATTCGCTGATAAATTCGTGGGTATGACTACCCACCCCGGGAAGTTGCGACATGGTAGTAAACGACATGGCCCGTTGAATGGGCCAAAAAGAAGTGGCCCGAATGCTTGTATTTGACCTTTGCATAATCTGAGGTGTGAAAATGGCCTTAAGTGGCATCTCTTTTACAATTTGTTTTTCTAATCCCGGATAAAGGAACAATACATCCTTCTCCTGGTTCTTGGTAAGCGGCTCTCCGGCAAACTGCTCTATGGAAGGAAACCTTGGCATGTCTTCCGCATTGATTTTGGCGGTGCTATAAAGACTATAAACTTTTGGCTCGGGGTCTTTCCTCACAACCACATAATCATCACCCAGGTAGTGAAGCCCTGCGTTCAAAGTCGTGATGGCCGTTGTAGATTTTCCCACACCACCCTTTCCGGTAATTAATACAGCACCCTTTTCGGTTCCTACTGCTGCCGCATGAAGAAGTTGACCACTGTTTTTTTCCATCCACCATTGTATCATCGACCTGAAGGGGGAGGAATATACCCAGTAAGGAAAAGACACTGGATTTTTCACCCAATAAACCCCGGTATTGGTTTTCAGGTCCATTACATTAACCGAGTACTCGCTCCAATGAAATGCTGTTTTTATCCGTTTGCTATTAAAGCCCCAAATATCTCCACGATCGGTAAAATCTGCCATCTTACATGGAGGAGGTATCATTTCTACCTGAGTTGAGGCCGTATCCCACACATTCAAAGTCAATTCCGGTTCAATGGAATCATTAATCCTGAGATGTTCAAGGGCCGGTGTGAGGTAGGGGAGCAGGGCGGGACCAGCAAAGTTCAGGCAAACTATAGTGCCTGCGATATCATAGTACTGCTTGATTGAACCAACGGTACCCACAACCTGATTAAACCGTTGAAGGCATTGATTAAAAAACCTTAACTGCTCTGCTTCTGTTTTTGGTGGTTTGTTCATACTTCGTTAAAACAGAATTTGATTTTATGACTCATGATTAACATAAGGATTTAACCTACCCTTTTCAAGTATAAAGATTTGTTCAGCACTCTTTACCACCTCCATATCGTGGCTTATAAGAAGAATTGCAGGACGATATTCGATATGATCGAGATTCTGAATGATCATGCGCACAGCAACATGGTCAAGGTGGTTGGTTGGCTCGTCCAGGATTAACAGCCGAGGTTTGCGCAACAGGGCCCTGGCAAGGGCAACCTTTTGTCGTTCACCACCCGAAAGCAAAACGCCATCTTCACCAATTTGTGTATCATATCCCTGCGGAAACTCATCGATGAATTCACTGGCCAACGCCAGTCTCGAAACAGATATTATATCCTTTTCCGTAGCCTTATCGTTACCATAAACAATATTTTCGCGAATTGTTCCCGGAATGAGAGGCGGGTGCTGCGAAACAACACCAATAAACTTTCTGAAATGTTGAAAATCCAATTCAGAAAAAGCTATACCATCTGCAGTAATATTCCCAGATTGCGGGGCATAAAAACCAAGGATCAGGTTGATAATAGTTGACTTACCGGCACCATTGGCACCAATAACGGCCACCTTGCTTCCCTGATCAATCCTTAAAGATAATCCGTTCAGTATTGGTTTATCGGTGTATTTGAATGTTACTGATTCAAGTTGTATGTTTCCTGTAAAATCGATTCTATTATTACCATTGTAAGGCTCTGTTTCCTTGTTCAATACTATTTCGTGCAGGGTCTTTAGTGATTCGTTTCCTGTAACAACAGCCGTAAAAGAAGTATTTATAATATTGATATTATTTTGAAGATGGTTTGCAGCAATATAAAATGCAAAGAATTCTCCCAGCGACATTGATTCGTTAATAACCGCAGTGCCGCCAATTACAATGACCAGTATCCCTGAAATTCCCACCAGAAATGTGTTAACCTGTCCATTCACTGAGAAAAAATATGTCCGGAAGCTTGTTTTTTCTTTTAGGTCTTCCATCGTATCTATTTGTCTCTGTCTTTCCAAATCCTCTGTGGACTGGATTTTTATCAAATCCATAAACTTCATAATAAACAGGGTTGTTTTGCTATAACCCTCAAAAGATTTGTGATAGGCCGACACCTTTTTCTTGGTTATTTTTCCTAAATAACGATTGCTGAAAAAGATGACAGGGAAAAAACAAAGGATGATCAGGAAAAGATACCAGTTAAAAACATAAAGAATAATACATAAGCCAATACTGATAAGAATGGATGGGATTAAGTTTGTTGCAAGGTTACTACTCATGGCAGATATGCGTTCGGTATCCTGAACGATACGGGTATGTAAAACCCGCAAATCCTCCTGTGTGTAAAAAGCTCTTGAAAAAGTATAGATCCGTTGACTAATATTTTCCCGTAATCTGAAAATGGCTTCAGTAATTACCCTGATGTTTATTTTCCTTAAATACAATGTAAGGCCTGCGCTGATAAGCCGGATTAGAATAATTGCCAAACCAATGACCAGCAACATTTTGGGATCCTTTTGTGGAATTACTTCATCAAAAATGTATTTTACAAGAAGTAAAACCGGGATGATAAGTAGTGCTTGTAATGTGGCACCAATAGAAGTAGCCGTAAGCATTGAATAATTTCCTTTAAAAAAACGCACAAAATATTTCCACGCCTCAGTGGAGAAATAGGAAGAATGGTTTGTGTTTTTACGTTTAAATAAATGCATTGGTTAAAACCTTACTTGTGTAGACCCCCGGCTTTGGGTTTTCTAAATAACTGCGAAAGATAGTAAATAAATATCCTGTGGTATGGTTTACTTTTTGTCCTTTGTCTCATATGCTTTATAAATCCGATCTGCTGTGAAACAAAACCGCTTCTTTTGGTTTGACTCAGATATTCGGCATATATTGAGAATAATTTTTCACCGGTTGGAAAATAAACTACCACCCCCTTTTTCTTGGCATGTCGATAAACTACTTTTTCAGCAAAGCTTGGCTTTATTTTAGCGAGATGACGCAAAAAATCTGTTGGAACAGAAGCCTGAAAGTGTTCTATCAAATATTGAAAAGCCTCTTTGAGTTGGATAACAACCCGAAACTTTTTAGCATAAAATAACAGCCTGTCAAAGTCGACATCACGATCATTATCCCCTAACAGTACTATTGCATCAGAAATCCATCGTATGGGTGGTTCGGGATTGTACATTAAACCATGAACAATGGTTAATAGTAGTTCATCGCTAGCACAAAGCGCCAGGGTAGGAACACCGGCAACCTTTAGGGGCTCGGCATGGTCCCAAAAATCATTTTCCTCCATTAAACCATAGGTTTCAACAAACGGATACCAATGAAGATCCAACTCGGTTTTAGCTTCATCGATAAATGTTACGCTGTTCCCATATTTCAAAAAATATTCATCTTTATCCGGATGCATTGAAACCCAACCATTGGCTTTTAAAAGCTCAATGGTCTTCCTGGCTTGAGCAACAGGTACAAGAATATCCATGTCGGACATGGGTCTGACACTATAGTTCTTATAGGTTAGAATAGTTAGTGCAATACCTTTAAGCACAAGGGTTGGAATACCAGCACTATTAATAAGTTGTAAAACCTTGCCCGTTCTATAAAATAAGATATGATTTTTCGACCAGGACTGCCGGTAAATACCCTTAAGCCGTGGCATCAGGGGGTTGTCAATACCTTTGTTGTGCAGGTTATGATACAGAAGCGGTAAAACCCTGAAGGAAGCATACTCTATGTCTGTTTCTAAATCAACCTTACTGCGCCACGCCTCCCAGGCATCGTGCATTTTGGGTCCACTTAGCAGCGCAGCCTGAAGGATCAATTGCTGTTTCTCTGCGGGGAAAGGATTTCCTGCTTTTGGATCCAAAGACATAGGTTAATGGTTTATTACGAAAATTATTTTTTGAGATTAATCCTTTGATTGTTCTTCGGGCAACCCTTCCGTAGCTTCCGGCTGCTGTGCCTCAGGCCAACCCGTTTCATCCACATCGTGAATAGGATCCAGCAACAACAAATCCTGCATATCGGAATATTTATTTACAATTGGTATTTTGAAGTCCCTGGCAGCATTTTGAAGGGCTGTTTCAAATTCTTCGACCCCGTTTTTTGGAAACCCGGCATCGTTATCAACAGTAACCAACAGTTTCTCCTCAATTAATTCGGCAATAAACTTTTCAACGGCAGCAACGATTAATTCTTTTTGCTCACCATTGTTCTGTGAAATCAGGCTGATAGCCTTTCGCCAGTCACCAGTTTGTGCTATAAAATCCCAAATTACGGCACCAGCCCCGTCGAGGCTGAAATAATTTCCTGACTGCAGGTCTAGCAATATAGCTTCCCCTTCGATGGTTTCGTGTACGACATTCGGTTCGTTCACTTTTAACAATTCATTTTTGATCATAATTTCAAGAATACTATTTGGTTTTGCACCAAAAGTATAAAAAAGAACAGGAATTTAAGCAGTAGTACCATAAAAATAACACTTCCCGGACAGAACGTTTAATTCCTGCCGGATCAAAAAATTAATAATTACATTTCAAAGGCTATCTTTGCACGCTAAAATTTTATGATGGAAAATAAAAATGTAAGGGTAAGATTTGCCCCCAGTCCAACAGGGCCATTGCACATTGGAGGGGTACGTACAGCATTGTACAATTATTTGTTTGCAAAAAAAAACAATGGATCATTCATCCTAAGGATAGAAGATACCGATCAAAACCGCTATGTTCCCGGAGCTGAGGCCTACATTATTGAGGCACTTAAATGGAGTGGCATTTTTTATGATGAAGGCCCGGATAAGGAAGGCGAATATGGCCCTTATCGTCAATCGGACAGAAAAGAAATTTACAGGAAGTATGCCGATCAATTGGTGAAAGAAGGGAATGCGTATTATGCTTTTGATACATCTGAAGAACTGGATGCTATGCGTGAACGACTTAAAGCAGAGGGCTCAAGAAGTCAGCAATATGATGCATCCACCCGCGGAACAATGAAAAATTCATTGACCTTAAGCGCCGAAGAATGTCAGCAAATAATTGATGGTGGCGAGCCCTATGTGATCAGGACCAAAATCCCGGAAAATGAAGAGATCATCGTAAACGATTTGATCAGGGGTAAGGTGGAGGTTCAATCTTCAGAACTGGACGATAAGGTGCTTTTTAAATCTGATGGAATGCCCACATACCATCTGGCCAACATTGTAGATGATCATTTGATGGAAATTTCTCACGTTATCCGTGGTGAAGAATGGCTCCCTTCGGCTCCCTTGCATGTGCTTTTGTACCGATTCTTAGGCTGGCAGGCCCCTCAATTTGCACATTTACCACTCTTACTTAAACCCGATGGCAACGGCAAACTTAGCAAGCGTGATGGTGATCGTTTGGGTTTCCCGGTTTTCCCATTGCAATGGAAAGACCCTAAATCAGGAGATATCTCCAGTGGCTATCGTGAGTCAGGATATTTTACTGAAGCATTTATCAATATGCTCGCCTTTTTGGGATGGAATCCGGGCACCGAGCAGGAAATATTTTCTTTAGCCGAACTGGTTGAACAATTTACAATTGACAGGGTAGGTAAGTCGGGTTCGAAATTTGATCCCGAAAAGGCAAAATGGTTTAACCATAATTATCTTGTCGAAAAATCGGATGATGAATTGGCTGACAGATATATGGAAGTGTTAAATCAAAAGGGAATTGGGGCAGAC
>Ga0070728_10000937_pt1 | contig 49122 bp, 43 predicted proteins | sample tdDd471_FD_66723 | JGI IMG/M metagenome (GOLD analysis project Ga0070728, IMG submission 66723) | Marine sediment microbial communities from the Atlantic coast under amendment with organic carbon and nitrate - tdDd47.1 | ecosystem: Environmental > Aquatic > Marine > Coastal > Sediment | place... | reverse complement strand
TTTTTTTAAATGGTTTTTAGAGTATTTGGTTTTGGTTTTTGGGAGGAGATTTTTTTTTGTTAAGTTTTGATTGGTTTTGAGTTATTTGTTTTTCACCTATCGGCTTCGGCACTTTCCTCAAGGGAAGACAGGGGTTTGGGCATGTCCTATCAAAGGTTGACAAAAAAGGAGCAAGAAATGTCTAACCTCTTGAAGCAGTGCAAAGTTTAGAATATTTAACACGATTATTAAGATGATGAATAATGAGGTGCTCAATGTTTTAAACTGAGATTAGAATTAGTTATTTTAAATTAATAGGAAATATTATTGTATAAATTATTTTGTAAATTGTGCTCAATAATTTTAATAAAATTTAAGAAAAAATATAATGCCAGACCAAATTGAAAGAGTTTATACGATGGAAGATTTGCAGGTGTTGCAGAGAGTGCAAGTGTTACATAATAATTTTGTGGCAACCGATGATGCAGACGTGATACCAACTGCATCGTCATTTGTGGCTCAAGTGCCGTCAGTTCCAGCTAATTGGAAATATTGTACTATTCAGGTAGAAAAGGGAGGGCTTGTGAGTGAGTATTCAGTTGAGGTTTGCTCGGAGGGAGTTGTATGATTGTGAGAGTTGTTGTATTCATAATTAGTATGTGTTCATTATTTTCAAAAGATAGGTTTATTCAAGAATATTCCGGTGTTTGGAAAATAGAAAGAATTATCTCAGATGGTTCTAATACTTTTGGAGTGGATAAGTTCAACATATTAGATTCTGTTACTTATGATGATAGAAAATCTGAAAAGTCTGTTAATAATGATTCTTTATTTGGATATTTTAATAAAGATGAAACAATTGATACACTATTTATAAGCTCAGTTAATATTATTAATGAATTTGAAGATGGAAAGACCTATACATTTACCATTAGCTTTAATGATAAAAGCATTCCAGAATTAAAATTTGAATGTTACAGAGATTATATAGTTTTAATAAATGAAGGTGATTTAGATAATAATGGAATTGATGAAATTTCAATTTGGTCTCCACCATTGCATGGTTGTTCTTATATGTTATGGACTTACATATATAATGGTGGTGATAATTGGGAAGATTATTGCCAATCGAGATTATATGCAACAGCTTGTAATCCATTTGATGCATTATTTTTAAATAACTTAATTTGGAAACAAGACGGAAAAGTTTATAGAAAAATTATCGATCCTTCTTATGAGCCATTTAAAGATGTTATTGAAATAATTGATAGTTGGTAATATTATTATGTAATTAATCTTACAAATATCGGAAGAACTTAAGAATAAGGTGAGAGAAGTATTTATAATAAAAATAGAGAAAAAAATAAAAAAAATTTGGATTTATAAAAAAAATAATTTAATTTGTTTCCAATCAAATAAAAATAGTTTTTATGCTATTTTAATTAATTAATATTCACGGTAAGGCATCACCCAAGTATATTTATACCTATTATTTATCAATCAACAATATTTGAGTTAGTTTAATTAGCTAAAAAATATTATCTTGCGGATTATTTTCTTCGTAAGAAAGAATATTATTATTGGCATTAAAATTTCTTGAATAAAAGGATGCCTATTATTTCATTAGTACCTAATGGTATTTATTAATTAATTATTCGATAGTTAATGGAAAACTTAACACTAAAAGAATTAACCAAAATTCTTAAATCATCTGAAAAAATTCAAATTTCTGCAAAGAAATTATTTTTCAGAAAGGTACTCGCATCTCTTATTCTCATCAGCTCCGATTTCCTTTTTTTAAGTCTATCTTTGTTTGTCTCACTTATACTAAGAGACATTAGCTTAGAAAAAAGTTACATCTTTGCGGAACATTTTTCTTATATCCCCTTAGCTGTTACTCCTTTTATATTTACATTCTACCTTCGTGGTCTATATCCAGGCTTCGGCGTAGATGTCGTCCAAGAGTACAAATCACTAAGTTTCGGTACAATTGCCATCTTTCTTGGTCTTGCTACTATAAGCTTATTCGCAAAAGATTTTATTGATATTTCACGTCTTGCTTTTCTTTATTCAGTTGTTCTTTCCCTAATTCTTCTCCCTATTGGCAGAGCAATAGTCAGAAAGGTATTCGGAAATAAAAATTGGTGGGGAATACCTGTTATAGTCATCGGTGCTGGTAATACAGGTGAAAGCATAATAAAATCACTTAAAAAAAATAACCAAATTGGATTGAGACCAATCATAGCAATTGATGATAATGTCGATAAATGGGGTTATTTCAAAGGTGTACCTGTCATTGGCGGCTTAGATATTATTCCTGAATTAACGGAACGCCTTCAAATCGAACACGCCATCATCGCTATGCCGAAAGTTACAAGCAAAAGGCAACATGAAATTATTGCAAAATATAGTGATTATTTTGAACACACTTTAGTTATTCCAGATTTATTTGCATTCTCCAGCCTCTGGGTTTCTTCTAAAGAAGTTGGCGGCATACTTGGGCTTGAAGTACAAAAACGACTCATACGCTCAAGTGCAGCAATTACAAAGCGTTTTATAGACATAACGCTTGGCATAATTCTCTCAATCTTAATGTTGCCATTCATTGCTCTTATAGCTACTATTATAAAATTAGATTCCAAAGGTAAAGTCTTCTTCCGTCAAGAAAGAATGGGCATAAAAGATTCTCGGTTCAAAATGATTAAATTCAGAACGATGCATGTTGATGCAGAAGAAAGACTACAAGATATACTCCACAATGACAAAGAATTACACGCCGAATATGAAATCTACCACAAACTCAGCAATGACCCAAGATTAACCCGATTTGGTAAAATCCTCAGAAAATTTAGCCTTGACGAACTTCCTCAATTATGGAATGTCCTAAAAGGAGATATGAGCCTTATTGGTCCAAGAGCATATATGCCATGGGAAAAAATTAAAATGAGAGGCCACGAAGAGATGATTCTAAAAGTAAAACCAGGAATGAGTGGACTTTGGCAAGTAACTGACAGAAATCGTTCCTCATTCGAAGAGCGTAACAACACGGATGTATATTACATTAGAAATTGGTCACTTTTCTTGGATATATTCATATTATTCAGAACATTTTTAGTTGTATTCTCAGGAAAAGGTGAGTAATTATCTTTTTGTAAAATAAGGGATTACCGAATAATTGAACTTTAGAAATAACATTGTAAAAAAAATCACAAAAAAAAATCATCTCCTCAAAAAAAGAGATGATTTTTTTTTATAATTAAATCACTGTTTATCAAGATTTCTCAGGCATATTAGCTAATATTTTTAAAAGCAAATCCCATGAATTTTGCACAGTATCTATCTTAATTTTCTCTTCAGGTGTATGTGCTTCTTTAATAGTCGGACCAAATGAGAGCATATCCATTTTTGGATACTTAGCTCCTATCAATCCACATTCTAACCCAGCGTGTATAACCTCAAGCACAGGTTTAGAACCAAATAACTCTTCATGCATTTCGGAAGCAGTTTTGACAATTGGCGAATCCATATTGGGTTCCCAAGATGGATAACCATCACCATAAGATACATCAGCTCCACCCAATTCCATTGCAGCCCCTACAGTCGAAGCCATCTGCATTTTTTCGGTATGGATTGAAGAACGCTGTGAAGTTAATACTTCAATATAATCCTCTTTTGTCTCTACTATTGCAAAATTGGTTGAAGTCTGAACTAAACCTTCTATGGCAGTACTCCAACGTGCAATACCATGGTGGATAGCAGTAAATGAAAGTAAAATTCGTCTTTGATTTTCTTTACTCATTACCCTATCTGGAGCGTCAGTCTTTGTAGCATAGGCATTTACATCAGGCTCATTCATTTGATATTCACTTTTTATAATCCCATCAAATTCTTTTAAATAATCTAAAAATTTTCCTTCTTCATTACTGCTAACTGCCACTATTGCATTAGCATCTCTTGGTATCGCATTGTGCTTGCTCCCACTATTAATGGAAGACAATCTAATCCCAAAGTTCTCTGAAGCTTTCAGTAAAAACCGTGTTAATAATTTAGCTGCATTAGCTCGTTCCTCATTAATCTGAACTCCTGAATGTCCACCCAAAAGACCTTGGATACCTACATTATAAAAGGAATATCCAGATGGAACATTTTCAGCTTCATATTTATATTTACCAACAGTACTTATACCACCAGCACAACCAATTGAGAATACATGGTCATCTTCGGTGTCTAAGTTTATCAAAATTTCAGAGTCTATAAAATCTTCTTTTAATTCCAAAACCCCAGTCATTCCAGTTTCTTCATCAACAGTAAACAAAAGTTCATAAGCTGGATGAGGAATATCAGTCGAAGCAAGTAAAGCTAAACCCATTGCTGCACCCATTCCATTATCTGCCCCTAAAGTAGTTCCTTTTGCCTTAACCCATCCATCAACTATTTCAGTCTCTATTGGGTCGTTATCAAAATCGAAATCTAACTCCTTGTACTTTTCACATACCATGTCGATATGTGCTTGAATACAAAACGATTTTCTGTTTTCCATACCGGGCGTTGCTGGTTTTTTAACAGCTAAATTTCCAACTTCATCTTTCTTATATTCAAATCCCAACTCCTTAAAAGTCTTTTCTAAATATGCTATTATTTTTTCTTCTTTTTTTGATGGTCTTGGTTGTTGTGTGAAATCATAAAAATAACTCCATACATTTTTTGGTTCTAATTCCTTTATTTCAATTCCCATGTCTAGTTAATTCCTAAGTGTTTTTATTCTACAATATGTGATTTTTTAATTTTTCTATTTTTGATGAAAAATACTGTTCTTTTTCTGGCTGATTTTCTGCCAATATTTCATAAATTCTAATAGCTTCATCAAAAGCATCTTGTTCTTCATATATTTTTGCTAAAGTCTCAGTTGCTATTTTGGGCTTTTCTAACTCGGAAAAATCCCCATCTTCAACATTCTGGTTAGAACCAGCTGGGCCTATTTTTGCTCCTTCCAAATTCTTAGCAAGAGTATCTAACTCTAAAGTATTCTTAGCAGAATCATTCCCAAAATAAATTGGTAATTCAAGCTGAACACCTTTAAATCTATCTATAAATTCCAAATCAGGCAAAGTATCCAAATGAAACTCGTAACTAAACTTTGGCATTAATTCTTTTATATCCCACTCACCAAATAAGTCTTTATCCGACATATCTAATTCAACTATATCATTATCAGACTCAGAAATATTGTCAATATTATCATATTTGTTTATCTCTTCTTCAAAACCCATATTATCTAATATTTCTAACTCGCCATCAAAAGTATTTTCTTCTATAAATTCTTCATCTAATTCGTTTTTAATATTATCTTCGTTACTTATTATATCACTATCATCTTTCGCTTCGTTATCAATATTCAAATCCAGTAGATATTCCTCATCACTATCATCTTCATCAGATTCGGTATTTAATCCGAAATCAAACTCTAAATCTTCTTCATTTATATCTTCATCACCTTTAGCAATATCCCCAAACCCAACATCATCTAATTCACCACTATCATCTTCAAGATCTTCAACATCCTCAACATCTTCAACATCTTCATATTTCGATAAATCAGATAGTATTTCTTCGCTATTCATTTCCTTAATATCTACTACGTCTTTTTCTATAAATTTAGGTAATTCCAAATCAAATTTCTTTAAATTGCCTAAAGATTTGCTTGTAGGAAACTTCTCGATAGCATCATTCAAGGTCTGATTTGCCTTTTCGTCATCGCCAATTTGTTTATAAGCCTGAGCTAATATTCCCACTGCTGCTTGGTAATTAGGAAACACTTTCAAACCCTCATTGCATAAATCTATCGCTTCCTGAACTTTACCCTGGTCGAGTAATTCTTGTGCTTCAACTGCAAATAATGGTGAATCTATCATAAGTCAAAATTATATTAATTTATTAATCTACTCTTCAAATAATTCATTTTAAATATTCTTCATATTATTATTTTATTAACTCAAAAATATGAAATATATTTGATTATTTTATTCAGTTTGATACATTTCTTACTTTTTTATTGCATTTTATTCTAAATACTATTAAGTCTCAATTATTTTATACGAATAAATATATTTCGGATTAATTGTATTCAAATTAATTCCCTTAGGAAGATTAACCTTTGGAACCAGTATAGTTTTGTTTGATGATATGATATTAGAATATTCCAAAGTAATTGAAATATTTGAAGGATTCAACTTCTCAATTTTTGAAATAGGACCAGACACTACAATATCGAACTTATCACTGCTTATTTGTCTATTGCTATTAAGTTTACCACCCTTTATCCTCAATGGCAAATCTAAATATTCCATCGAAGCAATTGACTCTATTTCAACTACTACTTCAACTTGACTATGACTAAGTTCTATCACATTTTCTAAGGTATCTGACAGATTTATTTTCCTATAAAAATGTTCATTTATTTCCTTAAATACTTTTCGTTCCGTTCCCCATGATGTAATCTCATCTAATATTTTTCTATTACCTTTTATCTTGATTTTATCAGGCTTTATAACTGGCTCATCTCTCAAAGTATATCCGTCTTTTGTCTCTATCGTAAAATTTGGAATAATATCTACAATTTTCTCTCCTATCGCTCCAGTATTTATTTCAAATGAAGAAGGAATTACATCTATTGTTTCTACATTCGTAAATAACACAGATTTTAAAATCTCATTTCTTTCTATCTGATATGAACCCACATCCATAATCGTATTGTTCAAATCCACTAAACATTTTTTTGATTGGTTAAAATACAATAAATTAAACAATTGCCATCCATTTCCTTTTACTTCTAATGTTACATTTTCTATAGGTTCTGATTCTAATGCCCTATTATTTGGTAATTGTATTTCCAAAGGAACATTCAATTTTGTTATATAATTTTGATTAAGTGAAGTATATCCCCATAATGATATGGCAAAGATTATCGCCCCGATTATTGACTTAGTAATCTTTACTCTTATACTAAATATTTTCTTTAATATTTTCATTATTCTATTAATAATCATACTCATTTATTTTATTCGGAATTTTGCAATTTTGCTATCAAATTATTCTTGTGCATTGTAAGTTCATATAAATCTTGTTGTATCTCTTCCTTGTTTGCACTTTCACTTTTCAGTAAACTTAACAAATTTTTACTTCGGGTATCTAATTTTTTTAATTCTAACTTAATTAAGGCATCTGCCAAATCGGCAAATAAATTATGTTCTACACCTATTGTTCTGTACTTAATCCAATTATTTGACTTCTCCTCACCAGTCAAAGTCAATCCAAAAAACAATGCCTTATTTTCTTCTGAAATAAATTCCGAATCTTGAATTACTTCAAGCAAACTTTTCCCTTTGACGTTTGATAAATTGGACAATATTTCAAAAAGTTCAACCGCTTCTTTAGTTACAAACGTATCAATACTTATCTCAAATTCATCAGTCATCCTATTTATCTCATTAAAACCTTGCAAAGCATATTTAAGTAATATTAATTCCTCTGGCAATACTGCTCCTGCTACTTTTAAACTTGCATCTTCATCTAAACGTGATTTCTCATACTGATTTTGAATATTATGTATTACAAAATTATTGCCATCACTTTCATTCGCTACCGTTCCTTTTTCCTGTTTGAACTCTAATTTTCCAGCATTTTTAATTTCTAATTTTTCTTTCTCACTATATAATAAATCCTGCTCATGCCTGCTTAAATCTAAAAAATGTGCTACTCTACCCAAATAATGGTCGTGTTGGAACCTGTCAGGTATTTGCGATATAGACTTTATCAAATCCCGAATTATACCTGCACGAGATTGTGCTGTTTCCTTAGGATTTGCTTCTTTATATCGTAAAATTTTAAACTCAACAAAATCTATTGCTCTGTTCAAATAATTTATAAATGTATTTTTCCCATTACTATTTATTATGGAATCTGGGTCATCTCCTTTTGGCAATACAACTACCTTTACATCCATCTCCTTTTTTAATGCCAAATCTATTCCTTTATTGGCGGCATTAATCCCAGCATCATCGGAATCATATATAAAATATATAACACTTGCAAACCTCGAAATCAAATCTACTTGCTGCTGAGTTAATGCCGTGCCAGAACTTGCAACGACGTTATCTATCCCAACTTTATGCAATGATATAACATCGAGCTGACCTTCAACTAACAGCACTTCATTTTTATTTCTAATTGCATCTTTACTCTCAAAAAGTCCATAAAGCAATTTGGACTTATCATATAATAAACATTGTGGTGAATTTACATATTTCCCAGACTTTTTATCAATCACTATCTGCCGACCCGAAAACCCAACTATTCTACCAATGTGGTCTCTAATCGGAAACATTGCCCTGCCTTTAAACCTGTCAAAATAAGTCCCTTTTTTAGTTTTTACAATCACTCCGGAATCTAACATACTGGCAATATCAACTTTCTTGCTGAGCAAGCTCTCATAAACATAATCCCAAGAGTCCGGACTATAACCTAAGTTAAACTTAGAAATTACCTCATTATTCAGACCTCTACTAAAAAAATAATTTAATTTATCTATATTCTCTTTTTTCCCTAATTCTTTTTGATAAATCTCATTTATATAATTTATTGCTTTTTGTGCTTTTTGCCTCCTATCTAACTCCTTAAAGTCTTGTGAAGTTTTGTTTTGTTCTAACTTTATCCCAACTCTATTTGCAACATACTCTACGGATTCGGGAAAAGTCATCCTATGGTATTCCATAACAAACTTAAAAACATTTCCACCCACACCCGAGCTAAAGTCTTTAAAAATTTGCTTATCTGGTGAAACAGTAAATGAAGGAGTTTTTTCATCTGTAAAAGGAGATAATGCTACGTAATTAGCACCTTTTTTACGTAGTTCCAAATCCTCGCCAATGATTTCAACTATATCGGCTTGTTCCCTAATTTGGTCAACTATATGTTCTGGAATTATCAACTTTCTAAAATACCCTATAAAATTATATGTGAAACAATCATATACCTATAAATTACCCAATTTGGGTCTTAACACTACTTCTTCAACTATCATCCTACTATTGTAAGAAGTCGCTACTGCATTATATATTCCCATCGCCACATCTTCTGCAAACATCATTCGCCCCTCACGTTCTGCCTTGCTATTTTTATCCCACATATCAGTTTCAGTAGCCCCAGGGTAAATATTTATAACATCTATTCCAAACTGTCTTACTTCTTCCCTCAAGCATTCCATCAATTTTTTTGAGGCTGCTTTTGATGCAGAATAAAGCCCTGCATTAGCAAATGTATCAAAAGACACTATAGAATGAATCCCTACTATTTTTCCTGATTTATTTTCTATCATTTTAGGCAAAACAATCTTTGATACAAGAAACTGACCTTTCAAATTAATATTCATTAGCCTATCAAATTCATTTTCCTCGATTTCATGTAAAGGAGAATATGATATTACTCCCGCATTGTTAATTAATACATCTATCCTATTATACTTTTCAATAATTGTATTATATGCTGATTCTACAGATGCGGAATTTGATACATCACAACGAATAAACTCAATGTTAGCTATAGTTAAACCCATATCATTTCTTCCACTAACAATCACTGTCGCTTTGTTACTTGTGAATAATTTAGCGGTTTCTATACCAATTCCTTTAGTCCCACCAGTAATCCATATAATCTTATTTTTCATCTTTATTTTCATTTTTGTTTGTAAATTTCAACTCAACTATTACTAATAGTTATCTCTAAAATTAAACAATTATTAAATACAAAACAAGGGGCGGATACCCCTTGTTCTTACTAATCTATAAATGATTGATTAAACTGTTACTAAATTAAATTATTCAATACCGCTTAAAAAATCAAACCATATCTTATATTGTCTAATATTATTATCGAGTCCTTTTATATGATGACCCATTCCTTCCCATATTTCTAAGCGTACATCTTTATTATATTTTTTTAGACTATCATTCATCCATAAAGAACCTTCTATCGGTACTCGGCTATCATTCCTACCGTGAGTAAGTAATAGTTTGCCTTTCATTTTGTCGGCGTGGTAAAGTGGTGAACGGTCTAATATCTTTTCTTTATCTTTAACTGGGTCTCCAGCTTCTAAAGTAACCCAATCAGGAATATTGCAAGACTCATAAAAATGAATAATATCCGAAAAACCAGCATGTGCTATACCAAATCCCCAATCAAATTCTGCATTATTTCCATTAATCTCTCCTGGAAATGTCAGACAACGCATCGTAGCATAACCACCATGAGAACCACCAAATACACCAACTCTACTTGGTGGAATATTCAATTTCTCCGATATGTATTTTGCTGCATAAAAAACATCTATAATCTCATTTCCTCCCAAATCTTTGTCATTCATAGCATAAAAATCTTTTCCGAATCCAGATGAGCCACGTGGAGCAGGGCTTAATACATAAACTCCGGCTTCAGCCAAGATATGCTCCCTAACATTATACCTATTTACTCCGCCATAAAAAGATTGTATCATAACTATCTGCTTATCGGCTGGCAATGGGTTTTTAGGTTTATATAAATAGGCATGTAACATTCTCTGCTTTCCAGTCTTCTTGTCAATATCAAAAGTTGGGAACTCAATTTTTTCTACGTCAGCTTGGACTATCTTTTTATTCAACTCTTCAGATAATCCCATTTTATTTTTAAATTCAAATTTGTCCTTATAAACCGTTACTTCATCAATTTTAAACTTACTCGTAGCTGAACCAGATGATAATAATAACTTATTAGCTTCGACATCTACAATGCCTGCAAGCTCGGGTATATCTAATTTATGTAATTCCTTATATTCTTTTGTATCCAATAGAACTAATTTGGTTTCGATTGGATTTCCCAAAGTAATAACAAAAAAGTTTTCTTCTCCAACTTCCACCATTTCAAATGATTGAACATTTTGTTGGTAATTGGTAATCTGTTTCGACTTCCCATTATTAAAATTAAATGTATATAAATTTGTATTTCCTGATTCATTCGAACTATAAATAAATTCATCATCAGAAATCCATTCTTTTAAAACAGAAGGAATTGACCTAGATTTATTTGGGTCAGTAATCTGAGTCATCTCTCCACTCTCAAAATCAATATATATTAGATTTCCATATACTCTATCGGCATTTTTATAAGCAGAAGTAACAACACCTTTACCATTTGGTCTCCAACTTGGTTGCCCCCAAGTCAATCGCATATCGGCTTTATCTTTGTATATCGATTTTTCCTCCATACTACTTAAATCGAGAATCCTTAATTCTCCTTGTCTTTCTTCGCCCCTTGCCAATCTTACTGCAAAGGCAATCTTGTTTTTCTCTTCATTCCAATTCCATCCAAAAACATAAGGAACATCAGTAAGTTTTTCCATCTTTCCACTACTAATATTCAATCTAAACAAATCTATTTTCTCATCATTTATTTCATCACCGTATAAATATAAACTATTGTCTTTGTCATTATATTTCATTCCAAAAACATTTCTGTAAGCAAAATCTATATCTGAGATTTGTTGTCCTTCATCTAAATTTCCAGAAGACAAAGAGACCATTCTCAAACTTTTAATTGAATCTTCTTTATAGTAAAACAGCTTATCATTCTTTAAACTGGGATTAAATCCACTATAGGGGAAACCCTTGAAGTATGGTGTTAAATTTATTTGTCTGCCATGAAAATTGATTAGTTCAACGGCTTCTTTATTTTGAACATTATTATTTGATTTATCTTCTTTATCACTTCCAGCATTATCTGAATTATTGCATGAGAACAATAACATTATCAACAATGCTAATAAAATTGATTTATTCATCTGAAATTTTCCTTTTATAATTTTACTTTTAATTATTAAGCTTTTTTAAATATAAATTTTTGAACTACATACTTTAGAATATATGCTAATATAATGATTAATACTATAGGAAATACTATCCTACCGTAAGACTGCATACCTTCTCTAACTACATCTAAATTATCTGCGAAAATTACACCCAAATATATAAGTATAAAATTCCAAACTAGAGCAGACACAGCCGATAATATGGTAGTTATTTTCAAATTTAACTTAGACATACCGGCAAAAAATGAAATTACGGCTCTCGTCCCTGCTATAAATCTATTTGCTATTATGACATAATAACCATACTTTCTGAACCACTTTTCAGGTCTTTCCATGCTCTCTTTTGTAATAAACTTAAATTTATTGGATTCGGAATTTAAAAATCTAATACCAAATTTATAGCCAAAATAATACATCAACACAAACCCACCAGTAGAGCCAAGAGTTGCAAACAATAATAAGGATATAAAATCAACTTTTCCTAATACAACCAATGTTCCCATAAATAATAATATAGAATCACTTGGCGATGGTGGAAATAAATTTTCAATAAATGTAATCAAAAATGCAAAAGGCAGAATCGCATACCAAGGCACAATTGATAAAAATTCAACAGACCAATCAAGTATTTCGATAGGCATCGTCGAAAAATAATTCAGTATTTCTGTCATAAAATTTTATTTTATTTTTATAAAATAGATATAATTTAAACTGTAAATTTAGCTAATTATAATCAATATCTATATATAAAAATCACTTACATCTGATGCAAATTTTTATAAAACAAATATAATGTAACTATCTTCGTTAATCTTTATGTTAATATTAAGCAGTGAAAATAATTTATAATTAAATTTATTTCATTGCTTGTATTTTTTTTTATATATTATAACTTGAAATAGTAAAAAAGTATAAAGATTATTAGGACAGTTAATGAAGTATCGTATTTTTCGCACAAATTTTGGTTTCCAATTAGAATGTGAAGGAGACATGGGAACAGAAGACACAAAAGCTATGATAGAAAATTTTTCTAATCAAGTGAAGATTATTTCTAGGGAATACAGCATAATTGCCGATTTTAGTGAAGTCTCAAAACTAAGTGGAGATGCCGAAGCTATATTAAGAGAAGCAATAAAATTTTCTAATAATAATGGTCTTAAACGTGCTTCGATTATCTATTCTGAGGAAAGCTTTAAAGATTTTTATGAAGATGCAGTTCACAACGCTACTTTTCAAAGAAAATATTACTTTATTAATTCGAATGAAAATCCAAATTGGGACAATGATGCCATAGATTGGGTAGAAAACGGCTTTGTCTCTTAAATACCACCGCTAAAAACTATTTTAAAGTCTTTAATGTATTATATCAAATTGTTCTTAATAGTCTCCGTTACGGTATTCGATACCGTAAAAGTTCTATTTTTTATGTCATTTAAAGGAAGTCATATCTTCCATTCTCATTCACATAAATGGAGCAAACTTCTGCTTAAAATCTCTGGCGTAAAACTTAAAGTTACTGGCAGAGAAAAAATTGACAAATCAAAATCTCATATCTATGTTGCAAATCACGCTTCACTCTATGATATTCCGATTTTGCTCGCCGGCTTAGATGACAATGTCTGTATTATGTATAAAAAAGAACTCGAAAAAATCCCAATATTCGGCTATGGACTAAAAAAATCTCCCTTTATTTCTATTGTAAGGTCAGACCCTCGCAAAGCCTTAGAAAGTATTCAAAATTCATTAAAAACATTAAAAGACGGGGATTCTCTTTTCATCTTTCCAGAAGGGACTAGGACTACTGATGGGAATATGACACCATTTAAACGTGGTGCTTTTATGATTGCTTCTATTTCTGGACTACCTATTGTCCCTGTTACAATTAAAGGTTCTTTCGATATCATTTCGAAAGATAAAAAAGCTATAAATACAACTACAATAGAGCTTATTATACACGACCCAATCCAAAACAATGAAAAACTATCAAGAATTGAAGAAAAAGAATTGATGAACCAAGTCCACCAAATTATTAAAGCTCCATTAAATCAAAATGTGGAATAAAACCCAAGCAAATTTGCATTTTTTTCTTTTTTATTTCATTATTACTCTTTATGTTTGTGTTCCTTATTTATTTCGATTACGGAATTAATAATCATCAAATAAGCCCAGATAGCTCAGGTGGTAGAGCAAAGGACTGAAAATCCTTGTGTCGGCGGTTCAAATCCGTCTCTGGGCACTGAATAAATAGCCTGAATTTTAAACGATTCAGGTTTTTTTTGTTGTTTTTGTTTGAAATGGAGTTATTTGATTTTGATTTGGATATAGCTATTTTTTATTAAAATCGTACTTTATCGTTCTCAGTAATATTTTTTTTGTTAATTTAGTTTGGCAGAAGGTAGGCAAAATATATTAATAAAGATATATTCTTTATTTTTTAAAATTAATTTGTATTTTCGACATTATGAAAACAATTATAGAAACAGAAAGATTAGTTCTAAGTGAAATTACAACGGATATCAAAGAAGAAATGTTTCTTTTGCATTCTGACCCCGAAGTACAAAAATATACAGGTGAACCTGTTATTAAATCTATTGAAGAAATGACTCGAGCGATACAAATCAGAAGTAAAAACTACAAGAAATTTGGATATGGGCGTTGGGCTACTTTTCTAAAAGAAGAAATGCAATTTGTCGGTTGGGCTGGTTTAGCTTATTTGCCCGAATTTGATGAAATTGATATTGGATATAGATTTTTGCCTAAATTTTGGGGACTGGGTATAGCAACAGAAGTATCACATGCAATTTTAAAATACGGTTTTGATACTCTCAAATTAAAACGAATTATAGCAATTGCAATGAAAGAAAATAAAGCATCTATAAAAGTCATGGAAAAAATTGGAATGGAATTCGACAAATTCGCTCCGTATGATCCAAGTGGGGAAGATGTCGTATGGTATTGGTGCGACAAAAACTTAATTACTAAAACTAAGTAGTTAACTTATAAAATCAATATCCCTTTTCTTTTACAGAAAGCCTTTGAGGTGTGCTGTATTCATTCTAATAAATTTATCTATAATCTACAGTTCGTGTTACAGATTTCAAAGATTTGTCAGATGGTTCTGTATTTTGATTAATTGCTTCAAAATTAATTAAACCAAATTCTTTTGCAAAATAATATTTAACTTTTGCTTCAACTATTTGAGGATATTTAATAGATGAAGGTATAGGAGAACCATCAATTAAAGTGCCGTCTAATTTTGTTTTGATTTCTATTTCACTTATTATTGTTTCAATAGTCTCATTTCTATCTCTGATTACAAAGTTTTCATTTCCAATTCTTTTGCCAGAGTAAATCATTTCGTTTGACATTATTGCCGTCAATTTATCGCCAAACTTCCCTGGTATGTTTATTTCCACTTTATCTACTTTATGTTCAAATGCTATCCACTCATTTTGATTGAAAGAATAAATTTTCATCCATTGCGGCTCAATTTGAAATAAAGGTGTTAAGTCTCCTTCTCTACTGCTAAAACTGTAATAATCAATATAAATATATAGAAAATCATTGTCTTCTTTCATGTATATAGTATCACGATAACCAAGTTCTATTTCATATACTTCTAATGCAATCGCTTCATCTCCTAATATATTTACTTTCCCAAATGACTTTTGTTCGGTTACTTGTGGTTCATTTAGTTTATTGTTGTTTTCGTCTAATTCGTACAATTCATAAATCAAAACTCTATTAGTTTTTTGAAGATAAGAACCATCTTTTGTATTAATATTCCCATCATTGCCGTTACTATCGTCATCACTACAAGAGATCAATAACATTAATAAGAAAAAAGCTGATGTAGATATTGCAATTTGTTTCATAATTCTGTTCCTAAATAATTAATTTTTCCATATTTGTAAATTCCCTAACAAGATAAGTAAAAATCACAGTTTAACAATAATAAATATCAATAATAAGAATACCCACGCTTCTCATACATAAAATCTTTGAGCTGGGCTGAACTCATACCAATCTTAAAATAAAACGAACGATGAGTACCCATTGGTACCCAATTAAAAGACATATTCCAACACTCTAACTCTTTTGTTACGCTAATATTAGGCGTATTTAATTCGTTTTTAATCAAATCAAAATATCCCCCAGCACTAATCCTCCATGATTCCGCAAGCGTAAAATTCAAATTAATCTGAGATGAAAAACTAATATTATCTTCAACCCTATATTTTTCATAAGAATAAGTCAAATTAATATTAATATTCCAAGGCATTGAAAAAGGAGTGTATCCCGGACTCGAATCTCCAAAAACATCTTTGTATTCTAATCTCTCGTCCAAGTCTGTAAACCTTTGACCAATCCTTGCAGCTGTGGTATCTAAGTTTTCCTTATCCTTTGGAGTATCCGAAGGAGAATAGTTTAATCCATCAGCTGATAGCGAAGTAGATAATGTGAAATTAAAACCTGTAAAATCTAAAAAACCACTATCATCAATCAGGTAATCTTTCGATTTTCTATAAGAACTCAACTCACCATCTTCACTATAAATTGGAATATACTTATACGGACTAAGCATAGCACCACCTGAAAAATTCAATATTTTCAAAGCAGGAGTACGCAATGAAACTCTAATATCATTCATCGCAAATGAATCAAGCTCGAAGTTATAGGAGCTAAATAAATCCAATTGTAATAATTCAATTTTTTCGGCATCAGTACTATCATCTCCTCCAACTTTTATCTCAAATCTATTTGAAAGTGAATAATCTATACTTTGGCTTTTAGTACTGGGAGCATGGCTACCGCCGTCTTTCTCAAAAACATTATACTTCTTAACTTCACCATTTCTATCAGTATAATTCCTATAAAAATCAAAATTACTTTCAGAAAAATCAGGATTTATCCTATATCTCAATTTTGGTTTCATTGTATGTCTGATAGCTTTTAATCCCAAAATGTCAGGTTGAGCCATTCCATAAATTGTAGTATTTAGTTCTACACCATAATTCCAACTATATTCGGGAAACAAACCACCCTCATAAGACTCCTGACTTACACCTAAACTATCTTCAGATTTAGATATTTTTTTCCTAAAATACATATTATAATCAATATCTAAATAGGGAGAAATATTCATAAAAAACATTTTAGGAAAATTATAAGAAATAGATGGGCTGAAACTCATCCTCTTTTGGTCAGAAAATCTAATATGTTCATTTTCTATAAACGATGTGTCATTTGGAGTATAAGTTGTATCATAAGTATAAAAAGGATTATGGTTTTCATTATAAACAACATTTGGCTTTACATTAAAACTCAGGTCTTGGTCTAATATCTTAATAATATTAAACTTAGGAATATTATAAGAAAAAGTAATACCTTGATTCATTTTCGGAGTTAATAAGTCTTGCGAGCGATTATAAACCATTGACATAGACTGACCGTTGTCAAAATTAGAGGAATATGATGCGTTTGAAGTCGCTTCCTGTGTTATTCTGTTCCGATAGTCCGTACTCGTATTTTGAGCATGTCCAACAGCCGAAAATCTGAGATTTGCGGTTACTCTATCCTGTGGTGTAATCATCCAGTTGGAATTCAAATCAAGTGAATAAGTACTCTTATAATCTTGGTTTACATTTGTCCGAACATATCCATTTTCGATATTCGAGTTTAATGAAAACTTATCTTGATATTTGAATATTGATTGATTCTTAAACAGGTAGCCTCCCTTTGTATAGATATCAACTAAAAACTTAGAATCAAAATAGTCAGAAGCAGCCCAATAAAACCCTAAATCTGTAAATCTAATTCCTTGGTTGCTCGTAAAAGAATAAGCAGGAACAATCAATCCTGACTTCCTACCGCTTTCAGTTGGAAAAAAAATACCAAATGGATACATCAAAATAGGCATATCTTGCAAATAAAATATAAGTGGGTCGAGAAATACTTTGTTTTTTGCAACCATCTTCATCTTTGGTGAACCAAAATAAGTACCAGGATTGTTTTCATCACAAGGAGTATAAAACCCATTTTCGATAAAAAACTCTGTTTGTGAAATTCGCTTTATCCTTTCTCCGAAATAAAAACCTTCATCTAATTCTGTTTCACCCTTAGATATTATACCCTTACTGGTTTTAAAATTAAACTTTATTTTTTCGCCTGCATATTGCTCCCCTTTTTCAGTTAGCAATGGAATACCTTTAAGTTTACCTGTGCTATCTTTTTCGGAGGAAGCCTTCAGCAAATCATTTTTAAACTCAATTTCAATTATCTCAGCTTCAAGGTTTCTATCACCAAACTTTAGTTTAGAGTTACCTCTAATCCTCATTGACTTAGAGGAAAGATTAAACCGAACAGTATCGACCGAACTATAAACCACATTAGTATCTAATCCAGAAGTTTTCTTTTTGCTAATTTTTTTACTTTCCGTAGTAAGACTATCTTCATTATTGTCATTACTAATTTTTAAGCTATCGCCGATAATAAGTTTCTCCATCTCTAAACTATCGGGAATAGAAATAGCCGTATAATTGAATATCATAAAAATTGATAATAGCAAAAATACTAATATATAAAAATTAATATTTTTCAATTAATCCAACTTAATTTCTTTTGCACTTTTAGGTTTTGTAAAACTAATAGTCCCAAAACCTTCATTAATTTTATATTCTTCTACTAATATCTTTAAGCTACCTCCTAATTTCTCAAATACTATTTCAATGGTTGATGGCATTAAAAAATTATTAATAGGATTGTAATTACTATAATTGATTGATAGTAATTTTTCATTCTCCTTACTTTTCTGTTCATATTTAATTAGTTTATTATACTTATCATCGTAAGTTATGTATATATCATCATCTTGTGATGAATTCAAATAAGTTTTATTAGATTTATCATCTGTACTAAATAAATTATAATCTTCTGAATTTCCTGGCACTTCATTTCTTATCAGATGTATAAGTTCATCAAAAGATAAATTCAAATTCGTAGCTCTTAGAAAATTTTCTTTATTAGGTTTTCCTGAGATTAATTCATTCTGAAATATATTATAAAATATAAACTCTTCTTCTGAACTAAATAACTTTGCTACATGAATGCTAAATGGACCAAAAATATCCATAAGCAGAGAGTCTTTTTTGACGAGTTGAATAGTTGAATTAACGCTATTACTCATATCTGGCATATCGATATCAAGCTCTGCCTTTATCTCTAAATTCTCAATCTTATCATTAGAAAATATAGTCTTAGGTATTTTTGGTTTTTCTTTTGGAGAAAATATGCTACAAGAGCCAAGTCCTAAGATAATGCCCATTAAAAGTATTGTTTTAAAGATTGTTTTCATAATAATGTCTAAAATAAAATTGTAATTTACTAAATATAAGAAACGAAACCACGTCTTTAGAATTGTTTTTCATAATTTAATACGATTTTATATGATATACGTTACAAAGAAAGTAAGTTTTTCGGCTTCCCATAGACTATTCAACCCAACTTGGGATAATGAAAAAAATGAAGAGATATTCGATAAATGCAATAATCAAAATGGGCATGGTCATAATTATGTACTTGAAGTTACAGTGAAAGGATTTCCTGACCCTGATACTGGCTATGTGTTTGACCTGAAAAAAATGAAAAGAATCATTGAAGACCACCTACTTAAATTCGTTGACCATAAACATCTCAATCACGACGTAGATTTTCTAAGTGGTATAATACCAACAGCTGAAAATATGGCTGTGAAATTTTGGGAAGTCCTTCAAGAGAAATTTGAACCCGCAAGTCTCCACAAATTAAAAATTTGGGAAACTGAAAATAGTATGGTCGAATACTTCGGCGACAAAGTTCATATCCAACTGTACGATGAACAATGACATTACCTGACTTAAGCGAAGAACAAGTTTTATGGAATCAAAATAAATTAGTTGCTGGCATTGATGAAGTAGGTAGGGGTTGTATTGCCGGACCAGTTGTAGCAGCTTCTGTAATCTTGCCAATTGGATTTAAACCAGATTTCAAGGTAAATGATTCAAAAAAATTATCGGAAAAACAAAGAAAAGAGATTTATCATAAAGTCATATCAATAGGAATAAGTTATTCGGTTGCATTCATTGATAATAATATCATCGACGAGATAAATATATTACAAGCAACATTTAGGGCTATGAGTAACTCGATTGACAAATTATCACAGAAACCAGATTACTTATTAATTGATGGGAATAGATATATAAATAAATCTAAAAATGAAATCGAATATAAAACTATCATCAAAGGAGATACAAAGTCTTTTTCGATTGCACTTGCCTCAATAATTGCCAAAGTAGAAAGAGATAACTATATGGCGAATGTTTTAGATTTAAAATATCCTAATTATCATTTTAAAAATAATAAAGGCTACGGTACGAAACAGCATTACAATGCTATAAATAATTTTGGAACTACACCGTTTCATAGAGCAACTTTTTTGAAAAAATTAAATATTAATCAGATTAATCTGTTTTAATAAAACTTTTTTTTAGTATATTTGAAAAAACGTAAGAATAATATAAAAACAATAAAAAATAATAGAATTTTAAAGGAAAATATGAACATATTAGTGATTGAAGATAAAGATTTAGATCTTTTATTCATTAAAAGAAGCTTACAGGGTGCATCAGAAAAAATCAACCTTGTTAATGCCAATTCCATCAAATCTGGATTGCAATTTTTAGAAGAACAAAATTTCGACTGTATATTATTAGACTTACACCTTCCGGACGGTGGAACAGAAATAGAATCGTTTCAAAAAATCTTTCAACCTTATCCTTCTATACCAATTATTCTACTTACTGGTTCAGATGATGATAATCTCGCACTTGAATTAATCGATAAAGGAGCTCAAGACTTTATTGTAAAAGATGAAATCAATACAAGAGACTTACTTAAAGCGATTAAATTCTCTATAAAAAGAATTAGAACAGAAAACGTACTACGTGAGTTGAATGCAACTAAAGACAAATTTTTCTCGATTATGGCTCACGACCTTAAAAATCCATTATCAATATTTTCACTCGCAACCGAAACTCTCGCCAAAGAGTATAACGAACTATCGAGTGAAGACCTACAAGAATACTTAGATGATTTAAGAGACAATGCAAAAAATATTTATGAATTATTAGAAAACCTCCTTACTTGGTCGAGAACTCAAAGAGGTAAAATCGTATGCACTCCTGATATAGTGAATTTATCATTCATCGTGAAAAATAATCTTTCTCTATATCATACTTCTGCAACAGAAAAAAATATTACTCTAACGACTAATGTACCAGAAGACTTTAAAGCATTTACAGATTCAAATTTAGTTAGCACTATATTAAGAAATTTAATCGGAAATGCAATAAAATTCACCTCATCAGGTGGAGAAATAAAAGTTAATTGTGAAAATACTCCAAAGAATTATCATTTTTCAGTTGAAGATAATGGTATAGGAATGAGTGAACTTGCACTTGATAACCTCTTTAGAATAGATGTTAATACTACGACACTCGGCACAAACAACGAAAAAGGAACAGGGCTTGGGCTAATAGTTTGTAAAGAATTTGCAAATATAATGGGTGGTGAAATCTGGGCAGAAAGCGAAGTTAACAAAGGCACAACATTCCATTTTACTATACCGAAATCTTATGAAATAAATCAATAAAATAAAGTATTAATTTATTTATCAATACTTTGAAGTTCTTAATAAAAAGCTATTATTGTCAAAATAATAGCTTTTTTTATCTACTCTTGAATTTCATTTTTACTAATTCTCTGTACTAACATCTCAATTAAAGCAGTTAATAATGCCAAAACTATAAATATTTTCCACAATTCAGTCCCAAGCTTTGCTCTTATTATCTCCGTATCAATATTTTCCAAATCTTCTAATAATTCAACAGCAGGTTCATTAACAAACTGGTTTTCAAAGCTTTCTTTTAATGCTTCATCTGATAAATATATCTGTTCAGATTCTTCTTTAAAATGATTAATTGCTACAGATGATACGCCTAGGTCGTTACTATTGTAAATTTTATAAACCCCTGTCTCGCTCAAATTCTCAAAATATAAATTATTACCCGAAGCTAACTTTACTGACTGCTGAAAAAATACTTTTTCATTTGGGTCAATTATTTTAAATTTCTTATTCCCACTCTTCTTGTTTGGAACATTAATAACTACTTTCTCGCCAGACTTAGCAAATACTGATGTTTCACTTCCCGAAGAAAGATAAGAAATAGATTTATGAATCAAAGATGGATAAATACCAGTTAGTGGGAAATTTCCCCAACTAAGATCCGAAGCAACACCACAATATAGTACTTTTCCTTCGCCCAACCGTGACTCTGTTAAAAATGCTCCTGATGGAGTATTTATAATTACTCTTCCGCCTACTGCAGGCAATAATTTATATATATTTGGAGATTCTACCATCATTTTACCATCTGTAACTCCCTTAAAAACTCCATCAAATATAGGATGAAATTTATCCATCGACGAGAAGTTTATTGGGCTACCTTCACCTATATCAACAAATGAACCCAAATTCAAATTCATTTTTTTCATAAAATTATCAAATTCTTCATTCCTCTCATCATTGGCAAATACAAATAAATTGCCACCCTCCTTTACAAATAGTTCTAATCTATTTAACAAAGTTGTTGAGTATTTTCCATTTACTAAATATAAATTATCATATAAACTGAGATTAATCTTCCCAGATTCACTAACGCTAAACTTATCAATTTCTATATTGCTTTCAGAAACTTTATTAAATAATACATCAAGAAAAATGTCCTTTTTTTCTTGTATTAAGCATATTTTTGGTGCTTCAGGGACAATAAATCCAAAATATCGCTGATTATCTTCATCAATCGCATCTGTCTCAATAGAAACCATTCCACTTATTATCCCGGTTTCTTTCACAGGAGCTGAAATATTGATGAAGCCTAATTTTCCAGATTTAATATCTAGGCTTTTCTGTGCTGCACGCTCTCCATCGTAGGATAGAGAAACAATAAGCCCTGATATATCATTATTTGTATTATTTTTTATCCCGACTTCAAACTCAACAACTTTATTTTGTGTATAAATCTGGGATATAACACGCAAGCTATCTATTGAAATATTATCGATATTAAAAGATGAATTTCTACCTACCTTCGCTATCAATACACCCAATTTCTCATCGATTATTTTTACTGAATCGCTCATTTTATTTAATATATTCTTCTGTCCATCAGTAATTATATAAACATCTTTATTCAAATTAATCGTGTTCTTTAATAAATCATTTGCTTGAGTAACTGCATATTTCAAATTATTTTCTTCAGTACTAATTTCAATTTTAGAAATATTATCTTTTAAAAAATCAAAATCACCAGTCAAGCTATTGCTATAATTGTCCTGATTATTACTAGTTGTAATGACACTTGCTTCATCGCCTTCCTTTAGTTCGGATAATATAGACAATGCAACATTTTTCGATTGTCTAAACCTATTACCAAACTCATCAGATGCTGCCAAGCTATATGAATTGTCTATTATTATTACTGCACTGGTTTTCGAGTAGGAAGTAAAATAAGGTAAAGAAGATTCGACTACTGGTCTTGCAAAAGCCATAACAATAAAGATTATCAATAAAGTACGCAGAATTAATAATAATATTTGTTTGATTTTTATCCTTCTAATCTTACTCTTTTGTAATTCCTTCAGAAACCTCAAAGACGAAAACTCAACTTTTTTTTGCTTCCTTAAGTTCAAAAGATGTAAAATTAGTGGTATAGATGCTGCTAATAATCCAAAAAGTATTGCTGGGTTTAAAAAGTTCATAAGGTATCTTTATTTTCTATAAATATCGTGGAAATTTTGTATAATAAAATATTTTCTTTTATAATTGAAAAGCATTTTATATTTTTCAAATTCAAGGAATTGTAAATATAAATATAAAGGAGCTTTATGCAAAGAGCTTATACGATTTTTCTGGGATTAATGTTACTATTATCAACTAACATTGATAATGTATTATTTGCATCAGAAGGTCAAACACTAATCAGAGGAACAATTACAAATAATATCGACAATGCTATCGAAGGTGTAGAAATTATTTTTAAAGATGCTTCTGGTAAAAAATTTAGTACCAAATCGGATTCTAAAACAGGAAAATACCAACAACTTTTACGCTCCGGCGAAACATACGAAATTTACTTCAAAAGATTTGATGTACTAAGAGAAGAGTTTGAAATAGTTCCCGAATCAGGTGAAAACAATTATAAAGAACAAAATCTTGACCTCAAAGTTAAATTATTAAGAAAAGGTAGTACTCTTTCCGAATTAGACTTATTTGATAATAATTCGAGCAAACTTAATTCAAAAGCTGAAAACCTTATTGAAAAATTAAAAACACTATTAAGATTTAACCGTTCTATTCGTGTTAGTATTTTGGTCTCAGCTAACGACGGCAAAGGTGGGAAAAAATTAGCTGAAGCAAGACTAAAGGCATTAACTGACTTAACCGGTAAATGGAGAAAATTTAATAGAGCTGCTAATTTAGAATTAGATACTTCTTATAAAAATGGTTCAAATGATGTGAAAGTGGTTATCACAGAAGTAAAAAATATGCTCAAGTAACTTTTTGAGAATATTTGAGAATAAGAGATTATTTTTTTTAAAAAATTTCATATAAAAGTGTCTGAATATTTATTATAAAGACATATTATCCAGACACTTTTTTTATATGTAATTATTCAATTATTACTTTAACCTCACCGCAGCCCAACATTGACTCTCCAAAATATGGATTTCTAATCTTATCAGAATTACTCAGCCAATATGCTCCCTTATCTCCTGCCATTGGACAAAACTGAATAAACAAGTCTTCCTTAAAAGGACCAAAATATTTTGCTAATAAGGATATATCTCTTGATAATACTTCAAATAATTTTCGAGCTTTTTCTATATCTTCAACGTTTTTAATCAACTTCAAAGAACTAACAATATTCTTTTTCTTATTATTCCAATATTGAAAATTTTTCCCTTTTAAATTAGACTCTTTTGTCGCTCTAATTTGCTTTAGAATATCATCAGCTAATTCACTATAATTAGACTTATCATTTTCTAAAGTCTCCTTCAAAACTAAATATTTCCTTATAACTCTGATAATTTCAATTTTCTCTTCCCTTTTTACATCCTCATTTATCTTGAAATCTCCTTCCAAATCTTCACCAGTATGGGATTTATCTCCAAATCCTCTGTTCATCATACTATGTTTTCCAACTAGTTGAGCCGCTGCATCTATGCTAAATGTACCATAACTAGCTACTTCCTCACCATCTTCAAGACCATCTTTTAATATATATTCGTTGCCCAAAGAAGCTCCTAATACTACTTCTCGTGCAATAAAGCTAATTCCATTTTCAGCTTTAGTTTTTACGTAAACTATGGAACGTTCACCAGTCCACATTACAGCAGATTTTGGAATAGTTAACAAATCTGAACCACTAGAAACCATTCCTTCTAATACCCCAGTAACAAACATTTCAGGCTTTAGTTTATAATCTCTATTATCAAAATCTATCCTTGCTTTTGCAACCCTCGTTTTTGGATTAATTACTGGTTCGATAAAAGAAATTTTACCTTCAAAGGTTTCTCCAGGGATGGACTGAACAGAAAATTCAATTTTATTTCCAGTTTTTACCCATGACATATCACTTTCATATATATCAAATAATATCCATAACTTAGTCAAATCTGCAACTTTAAATAGGGGAGACCCCGCCATTAAATGTTCACCCAAATTAATTAACTTTGAAACCACAACCCCATCTAAGTCGGATAAAATTGGAAAATGTTCAATTGTTTTATTTGACTTCATCAACTCCGCAATCTGCCAATCTGTGAGTTTCCAATTTTTCAATTTTTTAATTGTTGCTTCGTATAATTCTGGTTGAGATTCTTTGACTTTCATAGCTTCAAATAGTTCCTCCTGAGCAGTAACTAATGCGGGCGAATAAATATATGCTATTACTTGACCTTTTTTTACATATTCTCCAGTATAACTCACCAACAACTCTTCTACGCGACCACCAACGTGAGAAGTCTGAGTATAAACATATCTCTCATCAGCCTCAACTTTACCATTAAGTCTCAGCTCTTTCTTTGGTTTGTTTTTGGTTAATACTACTGTTTGAATATTTGCTAATTGTATCGCAGTTGGGGACATTCTTATTTCATTTGGCTCATCTTCTCCTGATTCTTCACTTTCTAATGGAATCAAATCCATACCACATATTGGACATAATCCAAATTCTGGTTGTCTAATTTGAGGGTGCATAGAGCAAGTCCAGACTTCTTCTTTATCACTTTTTCCATTATTGTGTTGGTGTTCAGAATGTTCTTCATTATTTCCATTTGAAAAAAATAGATTACCAAGCCAAATACCTATAACTAAAGTTATGCTTATTATAATTATCAATTTTAAGTTTTTCATTTTTTAATCTCTTTTTAATTATTTTTTATAATTATTTACTTATTTATTTGTTAATTTATTTACTTATTTCTCACATCATAAGTCAAATAATCTAATTTAGCCAATGAAGTAAAATAATTCTTCATTGCACCTAATTGTTCAATTTTATACCTGAGTAATGATTTGTGCATACTCAGAACTTCATTAAATTCTTTGCCCGAATTACTATATTCTGAGTATAACAAATCAATACTTTGGTTAGTCTTAGCAATCTGTAGCTTATAAAGCTCAATCATCTTTAAAGATTTATTTATTTCATATTTTGTCTGTTCAAATTTTGAAAACAAAGAATTTTTAATTTCCTCTTTCCTACTCTCCAAAGACATATATTTGAACTGTGCTTCTTTTTTTCTTGCATTAATTTTTTCTCTATAAATTGGTAAACTAAATGTAATCATGGGCATTATTACATCACTACCATTTCCTGCAGGATTAGCGTCAGTCCTCTCGCTAACAAAAGCATAATCCAAACCAAGCCCAAACTTAGGATTGCCTTCATTTACTGCTAATTTTTCGTCTGCTTTAGCTGATTTAATCTTATAATCAATCGACCTAATCAGAGGATTTTCCTTCCAAACTGAATCCACTTTATATAAATTTAAGATATTTGAGTTTACGGTATCAAAACCAGTTACTTCAACCTTATTCAAATTTTCCCTATTCAATAATTTGTTAAATTCACTTTCTAAAGGGACAATTCTATTATTAGCTATTTCTATTTCTGTCTTGATGTTATCAATTAAAATATCTACTCTTAAAATATCAACCATCGTCCCCTTTTCATTGGAATACTTTGACACTGCAAATGTCTTATAAGATTCAAATATTTCTTTTAATTCATTTTGTAATTTTATTTTTTCTTTTAATTCTATTATTTCAAAATATAATGACTTTACTTCTAAGAATAGCTTATTTTTTTCATCAGAATAGACTTCATAAATAGAGCTTGATTTCTCAGTTTCAATTGATTCCTTTATTTCTAAAGTCCCAAACCAAGGAAACATTTGACTAATAGATATTTTAGCTCTTTGTGCTCCTATCCTTGTTTCTATCGGACTAACAAAATATCCAAAGCTAATAGTTGGCTCATCTAATGCCCCAACCTGACCAACCTTTTCCTTAGCTGCCAAATATTCTAAATATTTTGATTTGAGATTAGGGTTATTACTTTCGGCAATCTTTAAGTAATCTGCTAATTCCTGAGCGAAACTCAAATTTATAGTCAAAATTAATAATATAAATACATTCAATAATTTAAACATTTTTTTCCTCCTCAAATTTCTTCTTATATTTATTTTCTTCCCTCATTGAATACAAAGTCGGTACAATGAATATTGTAATCAAAGCAATCGACATTCCCCCAAAAGAAGGAATAGCCATCGGTATCATGATATCCGAACCCCGACCAGTAGAACTCAATATTGGCAATAAGGCTATTATTGTAGTCGCAATAGTCATCAATGCAGGTTTAACTCGTCGTTGCCCTGCATACACTACAGCCTTTCGTATCTCTTTTATATCTTTTGGCTTATTCTTATCAAAACTCTGGTCTAAATAAGTTGCTATTAAAACCCCATCATCTGTTGCAATACCAAAAAGTGCAATAAAACCAACCCAAACCGCAACACTTAAATTAATAGTATGCATCTGAAACATATCCCTAAAATTCACATCAAATATAGCAAAATTAAAAAACCATTCTTGACCATATAACCAAAGCATTACAAATGCCCCACTAAACGCCAAAGCAATGCCACTAAATACCATCAATGAAGTTGAAACAGATTTGAATTGAAAATACAAAATCAAAAATATTATTATCAAAACAACAGGAACTATTATTGCCAATCTTTTCTCAGCTCTTACCTGATTTTCATAATTTCCGCTAAATTTATAAGATATTCCAGCAGGAACTACTAGCTCTCCTCTTTCTATTTTCGACTGTATAAATCTTTCTGTTTCATTAACTACATCAGTTTCAGCATACCCATCTTTTTTGTCCAATAAAACATATCCAACCAAAAAAGTATTTTCGCTTTTTATCATTTGAGGTCCTTGCTGATACTTAACATCAACCAAATCACCAAGGGGTTTGAATGCCCCAGTTGGAGTTGGAATGTACATTTTTTGCAGCTTGTCAGGGTCATCTCTGAGTTCACGAGGATATCTAATTCTCACTGGAAACCTCTCACGTCCTTGCACAGTTGATGTAAGTTGTATCCCTCCGATAGCAGTTTCAATCACACTTTGTACATCTTCTATATTCATTCCATATCTCGAAATCTCATCTCTTTTTATATCTAATAAAATATAAGGTTTACCTACTATTCTATCAGCAAAAACAGCTTCAGTCTTCACTGAAGGGACTTCTTTAATTATCTTTTCTAATTTCAACCCAAACTCTTCTATCGTTTTCAAATCAGGACCATAAACTTTTATACCCATGGGTGCTCTCATTCCTGTCTGCAACATTACAAGCCTGGTTTCAATCGGCTGTAGCTTCGGAGCAGATGTTACACCAGGAATCTTTGTAACGCTAATTATCTCTGACCATATATCATCTGGACTTTTTATTTCTTTACGCCAATTCCTAAAATACATACCATCTTCATCATCTGTTAGCTCACTAATATCAATTCCATTTTCTAATATTTTATTGTGTTCTAAAGTTTCACCGCTCTTGAGAATAAAGTATCCATTTTCATCAACTTTAAACCTTTTCCTATGCCCTTTCTTATCCAGTATATATTCTGGTTTATACATTATTATATTCTCATACATAGAAATCGGAGCAGGGTCTAATGCTGATTCTACTCGCCCCATCTTTCCAACAGCCAGCTCAACCTCAGGAATATTTGCAAGCAGCATATCCAACTGCTGAACCACTATTTTATTCTGTTCCATGCCTGCATGTGGCATAGAAGTAGGCATAAGTAAAAAAGAACCTTCATCTAATGATGGCATAAATTCTTTCCCCAGTCCCGGAAATGTATGTGCCATTGCTGACCAAATCCTATTAGTTTTTATATTGATTCCGGCTGCTTCTGCTCCTTTTACTACAAATCCGAATGTAGTGCCAAACCCAAGCCAAATCGTAGTTCCCATTAAAATTATAAATATTGGTATAGTTAAAAATACTCCCTTGTTTTCTAAACACCACATCAATATTTCTGAATAAAAATGTTCTATTATTTTAAATAATCCGAGTATTAAAACTAAAATCATTAAAACAAAAATAAAGTTAATAAAAATAGAAACACCAGCACCCAAAGGCATCCAATAATACCCCAATAAATAGGATACGGATACAACTAATATCATTATATCTAAATTATTTATCATTATATTTTTAAATGGTAAATAATTCTTAATGAACCATGCTAAACTAAGTGACAACAATGTTAAACCACCCCATAGGCTAATATTTATAGAAATAAAAATACCACCTATTACCAATAAAATATTCCAAATGACTTTCTTCGATTTATTACCAATTTTTATCCCAAAAAACCATTGAGCTATTGTGGGCAAGATTAATAAAGACACTACCAATGCTGAAATCAATGCAAATGTTTTAGTAAATGCTAATGGCTTAAATAGTTTTCCTTCCGCTGCTTCCATCATAAAAACAGGTATAAAACTTACAATAGTCGTAGCAACTGCTGTTAGAATTGCGGAACTCACTTCAGCTGATGCATTATAAATAGTTTCTTTTAGTCCCAACCCAGAACTATTTGTTTTCAAGTGTTTGATAATATTCTCAGATAAAATTATCCCTAAATCTACCATAGTACCTATCGCAATAGCAATCCCTGATAATGCCACTATATTGGCATCAACATTAAAATATTTCATAGCTATAAATACCATCAATACAGAAATAGGCAATAAACTCGATATTAATATTGATGCCCTTAAGTTTAATACCATGATAAGAACTACTAATATCGTAATCAATATCTCCAAAGACAATGCTTCTTCCAATGTTCCAAGAGTCTCGTTTATCAAAGTTGTTCTGTCATAAAATGGAATAATACTAAGCTGACTCACTCGACCATCTTTCAATTCTTTTTTCGGCAACCCAGCTGACAATTCCTTAATTTTTTCTTTAACGTTATTTATAACTTCCAATGGATTAGAACCATAGCGGGCTACAACAACTCCACCAACAACCTCAGCTCCGTCTTTATCCAATAAACCACGTCTCGTAGCCGGACCTAAACTGACTACTCCTACATCTTTTATGCGTATTGCCACATTCTGGTTTACCTTTACCACAGCTTTCTCTATATCTTCGATAGACTTTATATAACCAAGTCCACGCACCAAATATTCTGCTCTATTAATTTCAATAGTTTTAGCACCTACATCCTTGTTAGATTTTCTAACAGCATTCATAACGTTCTGCAATGATATATTATAGAACTTCAAAGCATCGGGATTGACATCAATTTGATATTCTTGAACAAATCCACCAATTGATGCAACTTCTGAAACACCATCTACAGCATTGAGACTATACTTAACATAAAAATCCTGAACTGTTCTAATCTCATGCAAATCCCAACCACCTGTTGCATTACCTTTTTCGTCTCTTCCTTCAATTGTGTACCAATAGACCTGCCCAAGTGCTGTTGCATCTGGACCCAATGACGGACGAACTCCATCAGGTAATAAATTTGTTGGCAGCGAATTTAATTTCTCTAAAATCCTTGAGCGAGACCAATAAAACTCAACATCCTCATCAAATATTATATAAATACTCGAAAAACCAAATATAGATGATGAACGAATTGACTTAACACCTGGTATTCCCAATAGTGCAGTCGTTAATGGATATGAAATCTGGTCATCAATGTCTTGAGGAGACCGACCCATCCAAGTAGTATATACTATTTGCTGGTTTTCTCCAATATCAGGAATAGCATCTATGGAGACTGGGTCAGTTGGCAAAAATTTATTATCCCAGCCAAAAGGTGCGTGAATTAGTCCCCAAGCCACCAATATAATTATCAGTAAACCAGTTACTAATTTATTATTTAAAAAATAAGCAATTATTTTATTTAACATAATCTTATCATTTATTATTATTAATCTGTGTTCTAATTTAAAAAACTACATAAAACAACAAAATTCATTACAAATTCTTATTAAAGAACTCATAACCTATCGTCATATAATAACAATAATGCTAAATAATAAATACTTGATTAAATATGGTGAGATTTTTACAGGGGAGGGGTGGTGATTTCGAATAAAAATTAGAATATTTATAAGATTCTAATTTTCTAATATTTAGAGTAGAATAAATAAAAGAAACTGCAAACCCAATATTGATTTCTAAATTTTGATTATTACTTGTTTTATAATCTTCATCTAGTGCAAGATAATTATTCCCATCTTCACAACAAGACAATGGATTAAAACTAGTATTATTATTCAAATCTGTAGTTTCGATATTATGTAATTCGCATGGACTAATTTGGTCAGTTTCCATTCCACAACCAATTTCATCATCGCCAATAGTCAATGAGAAATCAGCTAAACTACCCCCACAAAAATGGGCATTAGCTGTAAACCCCATATTCAAAAATAGGAGTAATAATGACATAATTATTGAAATACTTTTTTTCATCACTTATGAGCAACGCATTAAAATTATTATTATTGTAAATTGCTCTTATTATTCATTTAAAAAAATTCAATAAAATAATTATCATTCCTTATCTCTATTTTATGATTAATTACTTCATAATTGTTTACCACTTAGAAAATTATACTTGTTTAAAACTAATATTTTAAATAAAACTATTTATTTTGTAAATTGAATGTTAAATTTGTTAGGTTTCTTTTACCAATTCTTTAAATACTATAGCAGCAAATGGGTTTATTCAACTTTTTTTCAAATGACGTAGCCATCGACTTAGGTACAGCCAACACCCTAATATGGATGAAAGGCAAAGATATCGTACTCGACGAGCCATCTATAGTTGCATTCGACAGAGCAACTAAACATATTATCGCAATCGGCAGAGATGCCCAGTCTATGGTAGGTAAAACCCATAAAGGTATCGAAATTATAAGACCACTCAAAGATGGTGCAATTGCTGATTTTGAAATTGCCGAAGGTATGCTACGTGCATTCATCAGAAAAGTATCAATGTCATGGCAACCAGCACGTAGAGTTGTTGTTTGTGTCCCTTCTGGAATAACAGAAGTAGAAAAAAGAGCAGTAAGGGACTCTTGCGAACACGCAGGAGCGAAAGAAGTACACTTAATCGCAGAACCAATGGCAGGAGCTATTGGAATAGGTCTAAACGTTCACGAACCACTCGGGAACATGATTGTTGATATAGGTGGTGGCACGACTGAAATAGCCGTAATAGCACTTTCGGGGATTGTCAAAGACGAATCTATCCGTACAGCCGGCGACGAAATGACCGAAGACATAGTTAACTACTTCAAAAAAGCACACAATATAATGATTGGTGATAGAACTGCCGAAATGATAAAATGCGAAGTTGGTTCAGCCGTACCATTAGAAGAAGAAATTGAAATTGAAGTAAAGGGTCGTGATTTGGTTACCGGACTTCCGAAAATGATTAATGTTAGTTCCATTGATATCCGTGAAGCACTTTCCGAATCAGTGAATAAAATCGTAAATGCTGTTCTCACTCTTCTTGAAAAAACTCCACCAGAATTAGCCGCAGATATTTTCGACAGAGGAATAATGCTTTCAGGTGGTGGAGGAATGCTCAAAGGCTTAGACGAACGACTAAGAAGAGAAACTAGTCTTCCAGTACACGTTGCCGAAGACCCACTACTCGCAGTAGTCAGAGGAACGGGTAAAGTATTAGAAAATATTTCTGAGTACCAGACAGTATTAATCAAAAGTACTAGATATTAACAAATAAAAATAAATACAGTAAAGTAGTATAAATGCAGTCATTTATAGAATTCGTAGTTAGATTTAAAGAGTATATAGTTTTTACTACACTTTCTATTATTTCATTACTTATGATAAGCAATGGCGACACTACTAAAATTGGTGGTTTCAGAGCTTACGTTCTATCATCTATTGGTTATATTGAAGACGCATTTGACTTTATTCCAAACCCATCTGTACTGATTTCTGAAAATAAAGCTGTTAGAGACTTAAATCTTAGTCTTTCAAATGAGCTTACTCGCTCTCGGAAATCAAAAATAGAAAATGAAAAATTGAGAAAAATGCTCGGATTTAAAGAAACATTTGAAAAAAATGTAATTCCAGCAGAAGTGAAAGGCAAAAACTCCATCAACCAAAGAAACTATATTACTATTAATAGAGGTTTTGATGATAGCGTTAGAGTTGGTATGGTAGTAAGAACAGATGCAGGTCTTGTAGGTACAATCATTGTAGCTAACAAAAAAATATCACTTGTAAATCTAATTCAAAATCGTGAAGTCTCGATAGCAGGGAAGATATTTAGAACCTCAGCAGATGGAATTGTAAAATGGGAATCAGGCTCGAAATTCAAATTTAAAAATATTCCAGAATTTTATGATGTAAAAAAAGGTGACCAGATTTATACATCAAATTACTCAAATAAATATCCAAGTGATATTCCCATAGGTGAAATCACAAAAGTCGAAAAAGACCACAAAACAGCATTTCTTAATATCGAATTTGATTCTTATGTGAATTTTAATACACTCGAACAAGTTTTCGTTATAAGAGAGCTGCCTGACCCCGAAAGAATTGACCTTATCAAACAAATGGAAGAAAAACTGAAACTATTAAATTAATAGATTATATCAAACTAAGTCAGCTTCAATTTCAGCGTAAGCATCAAAAGTCTCATATATCCTTATACCCAAACTCTTAATATTTTTATATTTCTTAAATTCCGGACTTAATTTCCTCCAAAAAAATTGAGTCATTTGTTCGCAAGTAGTAAATTCATCTGACAGATAATATTTATATTCCATTTCTTTCAAAAAATTTAATATTTTCTCGTCATCAGGGCTACATAAAAACGCATGGTCTAACTCTCCAATAAACGGAGAGACAATTTGATTAATATCATAAAAATCTAATATCAAACCATTTTCATCTAGCTCTCCAGTTAAAAATAAAACTAACTTATATGAATGACCATGAATATTCTTACAAGGTCCTTTATGAAAAGTCAATCTATGACTCATTTCCCATCTAAATTCTTTCGCTATTTTAATTAGCATATTCTACTTTCTTAATTAATTATTTTTAGTTGATTTTCTTTATTATTAGCTCAAATTTATAATTCTTTTTCGTCAAAATATTCAGCTCTTACAACAGAATGTAAGCCACCCCTTGTGTTCCACTCCGTAACAATTTCCATCCATTTTGGTTTACATACTTCTATCAAATCATCTAATATTTTATTTGTTATTGCTTCAAAAAATATTCCTTGATTTCTATACTCCAAATAATAATATTTCAATGATTTTAATTCTACACATAATTCATCCGGAATATAATTAATAGTAACAGTAGCAAAATCAGGCAGACCTGTTTTCGGGCAAACACTAGTAAATTCTGGATTTATATGCGATATTTCATAATCACGATTTGGATTTGGATTTGGAAATGTTTCTATTTTAAATGGCATAATAATTCTTGTTTTGTATAAATTTTAATACGCAAAACTAATCAATTATTATCAATTTATTTCAAGACAATTTTTCCTTCAATTCTGTTATCAAAGGAATAACTGTAGGGTCTTTTTCTAATAATAGTGCCAAATAAAAACTAACCCAATCACCCAATACAATCAGTTCCAATATCCGAGCAAAATAAGTTTTAGAACTTAGATCTATAGTTTCCGCATCAACATTATTACCAATTAATTCCTTCAAATAAACCATTCTTTTTTTTGTTCTATCATATTCATCGCCATCTTCCATAATAAAAACCTTAAAACTATTTTTAAAGCTATCACTATCCCAAGCATTAATTTCATTATGATTCATCTCTGGAATTATATTCCCAAATGCTGGTACTTTTGCATTTTCTTGTATCTGTCCACGCCACCTCAAATTTACTGCTGACAGCCGAGAACTCGAATAAATAACAGCAGTCTTATTTAGCAATGAATCTGCCAATTTCAATGCCTTATTATTCTCTTCAAATATAGAAAACTGTTTAGTCCATTTAGAAATACTACTCTTAATTTCATCTATAGAATTAGCAATTATAGATTTGTTTTCAGCAGAAATAAACTCAGATTTTAATACAATACTCAAATTAACAAACAAAGAATACAACAAGGCACATCTGGGCTGCAACCCACCAGGCAACTCCACAAAACTCAAATTATTTGCTTTTGAAATATCCTTTAGTTTTCCACCAGTAGAAACAGAAACAATATTCTTAGTTTTTGTCAATAATGAATTAAGTGCGGTTAAAGTCTCTTCAGTATTTCCTGAATAAGAACTAACTATAATCAAAGTATTCTCGTCAATCCGTCCATTATAATAATAATTTCTATTAACTATTACTTCAATTCCAGAATTCAGTTCATATAATAAATTTGAAATAATCTCGCCCGAAATTGCAGAGCCACCCATACCTAAGAAAATTACTCTGTTAAAATTAAAATCGATTATTTCATTATTAATTGTTTCTGATATCACAAAAGATTCATTAAATTGATTAGGATAATTTACCAATACTTCAAACATATTGGAATTATCAAATTTATTTATCAAGCTTTCTAATCTTTCTTTCATCTTGCCTTATGATTAAAACTATTTTAATATTTCTATTGATTATCACTACAATATCAGAAACATTTGCCTTAAAAACAAAAGAAAATAAAATTAATAAGCAATTAGAATATACCAATCTTGCTAAATTATATTTTTTTAGAGATGACTACTTAAGTGCCAAAAAATACGCAGAAAAAGCAATAGAAAATAATTATAATAAAAATATTGATTTTCTAAATGCTTATAAACTTCTTGCCGAATCTAATTTTAAATTAGACAAAATACCTGAAGGAAGAGAGGTGTTGGAAAAAGGAATAATATTAGCTCGTAAATACAAAAACCCTTATTATTTAGGAATGTTAAGAAGCATTATGGTAATACCATATTTCGAGTCAAATCAATATAATAAAGCCACAGATTATTTATTAAAGAATCAGGACAAAGACTATTTCGATAGTTTGAGCTACCATATCTTTTATTCTAATCACTTAATGCACTCATTAAAAAAACAAGGAAATTATAAAGAAGCATTAAAATATTCTGCTAAAACAGTACAATCACGAAAAGAAATGAATGACAAAACTATGTATTTTAGTAGCCTAAACAACCATGCAAAAATATTTATAAAACTCAATCAACTGGACTCAGCCCTTAAATATCTCGAAATGACATTTGACTATAATCAAAGATTTAATTTAAGATTAGGTTTAAGAGATTATTACAGTATTATGACCAAGCTTTATGAAAAACAAAATGACCACGCAAATATTATTAAAATGTATAAATCTTTTGACTCTATCCAATCAATAATCAAAATTGAGGAGCTTAATAATAAAGATAGAAATATATTTTATAAAAGTATGAAATCTTATCAAGAAAATGAAAAGTATAAAATCAACTTCGTAAATATGCTTCTATCATTTTCTATGTTGTTCTTCGTTTCTTTTCTACTCTACTTCTTTACAGTATAATTTTATACATAGATTGTTTTATAGATTGTTATATAGGTTAATCTAACTTTCTACCCGACAAAGCCAACACAGATGAAGCTAATGAAGCCAAGCTATCCGAAAATGTTTTGATAGAAATATCTGATTCAAAACTATTTTCCAAATAAGGATTGCCTGCAAAAATGTTTATAACATCTTTACCCATTGTTAATTTGTGAATTATACTACTAATTTTATTGGAAACACCTATTTCAGACTGCCATGCACGTGATTTGAAAAAAAATACAAATATGAAAATGTCCGCTTCTTTGGTTCCCTCTATCATTCCCTTCAAATCTTCATCTTTCAAATTTTCATCTATAAATCCAAAATCCATATTATTTTCTAAAGCCGAGGATAATAAATTATAAAACATAGATGCCTGACCAAAATCATTTTCATTCTGCAATATGGCAAATGCTGCTATTTGTTTATTTTCCTCTATCGGTATTATCATTTTTTTAACATTCAACTCCAAAGCTGATTGTGCAATAGACAAAGCAATTTTTTCATGTTGAATAAACTTATCTTCTAATCCTAAATCCGAAGAATTAGTCGAAACTCGTTTTTTTAATCCATTAATTTTTTTGATATTTTCCAATATTATTGATTTAAAATCATTATCTTTACTAATCAAATCACTCAAATTGCTAATAGCTTCTAATGGCTTTTCGGGCATCAATGCAATATGATTTCCAGCACGAAATGCCATCTCACAAGCATCACTACTTCCATACTCACCAGATATAGCTTTCATATCTAATGCATCAGAAATTACAATACCCTTAAAACCTAATTCATTTTTCAAATAATCAATTACTACTTTTGATAATGAAGCAGGTATATTCTTTTCATCTAAAGATGGAACAACTAAATGACCCAACATAATAGAATCTACATCATTTTTGATTGCTTTTTCAAATGGCTTTATCTCAAAATTTTCTAATTCCTGTTTACTTTTACTAATAGTTGGTAAAGTTAGATGAGAATCTAATTGTGTGTCTCCATGACCGGGGAAATGTTTAGCACAATTAATTATATTTTCCTCTTTATGCCCCTTTATATATGCTGCAACATGGTTTGAGACCACTTCATCATTCTCACCAAAAGAGCGAATATTTATAATAGGGTTTTTTGGGTTTGAATTTATATCAGCTACAGGGGCAAAATTCCAATGTATCCCTACAGATTTTGCTTCTTTTGCAATCAACTGAGAGGAAATAAATGTTTTAGTTATATCTTTAGTATTGCCAAGTGCCATTGCGTGAGGGAATGCGGTACCCTCCAAAAATCTCATGGGAAGACCATATTCTAAATCCGCCGAAAACAAAAGAAAGTTTTCACTAAGATTTTGAATTGTGGATAATGCTCCTTTGACTTCTTTTAATCCCAATTTTCCAAAAACACAAAACCCTCCTATACCTAAATCTACAAACTCATGGATTTGTTTCGAATAATTACTGTCATTTAAGTACTTATCCAAATCTAATCGAGGAAAAATACAAGCTGCTACAAGTTTTGATTCAATCATCTTTTATTTTAATTGTTTTACTTTTTTACCTTCATGCAAAGTTATCAAATGTCTAATAGATTCTGACAAACTTTGTGGTTTTTTAGTAGTCGAATTAAAATATACCAAATCAATTTTTACATTCGCAATAGGAGTACCATCATCTAATTCAATGATTTGCTCAATTCCCAACGATGTATTTTTTAAATAGGATGTTCTAGTAAACACTTTAAAATCATCTGCAAATTCAGCAGAATTATAATATTCGGCCTCAGTATGAACCGCCATCAATGCCATCGAATTTTTATAAAAACTCGCTTTCTTTGGAAATCCTATATCAAATAAATAAGCTGTTCTTGCCCATTCTGCTGACTGCAGAATTGCTATATTATGCACCACTCCAAAAGAATCTACTTGGTCAAATTTGAAATCATCTGAATATATATGGTCAAATGAGCTCTTCTTGAATTTTAAATTACGTTTTGCCATTTTTTGTTCCCTTCTTTGTTTATATTTCTTCTAAAAGAAATATTTATTAAGTGAAATTAATATTTACACAAATTAACAAAATAGAAGTCATAATAAAAAATTATTTTATCTATTAGAACATATTAAACTTAATACATAATCATTTTCACCTAAAAATTTCCAAAATATCACTTCTTAGAAAATAATTTTTTTAGCTTTGTCCATATATCTAAATGTGATTCGTAAAATATATTCAAACTATTATTATCACGTTTCTCAATATATTTCACCAAATTATTAGAATTATCCTTCAATGATTTCGTAATCGAGACTAATTCATATATAAATTTCGCATCTTTATCAGACTCTACTAATGAATATAATACCTTTAAATTATCTTCTAAACCTTCATTAATTTGTAATATCGAAGCTAATAATTTTTTTTCATGTTTTTTTTCAATTCCTATAGTCATACGTTCATAAATCAAATCGAGAGATAAATATGATAAATAAATATTACTCGCAGATAATCTACCGGCTTGTGAACTCAATTCAGTATTAAAATTTGGTCTTAAACTCATTTTTTCATCAGCGAAACCAATACCCATACTGAAATTAAATATAATTAAAACCAAGAGCAATTTCATATAGAAATGATTATCACCATTAATGCCTTTAAAACTATTAAAACAACCTAAAACTCTATTGTTATAAACTTTATAATATTTTTTTAATAACATTTTCAATTATTTGTCCTGCTTTTAATGTTTTTTCTCTATTTATATTCAGATGAAAAACTATTCTTATTTTATTATCACCGATGTGAAATAACAATAATCCCTCATTCTTACATTTCTCTACAAACTCTTCAGCATCAATCTTACTGTCAAGTTCTATCAATAACATATTTGTTTGAATCCTTTCTTCATCAATGCTTATATGATTATTTCTTTCAAGAATTTCAGCCAAATATTTCACATTATTATGGTCATCTTTAAGTCTATCAATATTATTATCAAGTGCATAAATACAGGCAGCTGCCATATATCCTGCTTGCCTCATTCCGCCCCCTAATATCTTTCTAACTTTTAATGCCTTCTTTATATCATCTTTCGAACCCACTACTAATGAACCCAATGGAGTACCCATGCCTTTTGACATACAAACTGATAATGTATCAAAATATTTTCCTATTTCAATTCCATTATAATTGCTTTCTACGAGTGCATTCCAAACCCTCGCACCATCTAAGTGCGTACGAATATTATATTTATCGGCTAAACTCCTAACATTCTTTAAATATTCTAATGATAAAATTGTTCCACCATGTCTATTGTGAGTATTTTCCAAACAAATCAAACTAGTTTTTGGCAGGTAATATATATCAGGTCTAATTGCTTTTTCTATCAAATCTAATTCTGGCATTCCAGATACTGAAGGAATAGTTCTAATTTGAATATTTGATATCAGTGCTGGAGCAGCTGTCTCATAATAAAATATATGAGCATCCTGTTCGCATATTATCTCATCACTAGGGTTTGTATTTATTTTCAAACAAATCTGATTGGCCATTGTGCCAGTTGGAGTGAATAATGCAGCTTCTTTCCCAAAATATTGAGCTACTTTATGTTCTAATAAATTTACGGTAGGGTCTTCACCATAAACATCATCTCCAACTTTTGCATTCATCATTGCGTTTAGCATTCCTTCATCAGGCACTGTAACGGTGTCTGAACGCAAATCAATTATTTCTTTCATTTCTGATATTGCCATATTATTCTTTTATATTTTTCAATAGTTCAATTTTATCTATTAAATTATTAATATCATTATTAAATCCTTTTTCAATAAATTGAATCTGATTATTTTTATCAATTATTAATAAAGTTGGTAAGCCAGTTATTCCATATTTCTGTGGAAAACTATCCGTAGGGTCTATTAATATTTTATACTTTGGTTTATATTCATCTAAAAATTCATTTATAATCATATCTCTTTCTTGCGAATTCTCCCAAGAATTAACACCTGCTATAAACACCTTTTCATCATTCAAATATAATTCCTGAAGCTCTTCCATCATAGGAACAGCAGTTTGACAAGGTCCGCACCAAGAAGAGAAAAACATAAGAACAGTAGTTTTACCTTTTAGCGTTCCTAAGTCTAATAATGTTTCATCAGTTTCCTGCAGAACACCATTCAAGATTTGACTATGAAGTCTTTGATAATAAAGATTATCCTTTTTAAAATAATTATATTTTTCTTTTATTTCTTTTACCTTAGCCTCTATCAATTCTCCTTTACCATCTTCTTTCAAAAAATATTTATAAAGACCAATAACAGAGTCACTCATAAATCCAGAAAGCATAATCTTTTCTGCTTCCTCTATGCCTTCATCGGGTAAAAGCCTATCCTTAAAACTAACAAGATAATAATATTTCGCTTCCAATGGTGCTAAATCACCTAATAAATAATACGATTCGGAATAATTAATAAAATAAGCTTCTTTATGATTAAATCTTTTTGCAATTCGAGCAAAAACTATATAAACAGTATTCAATAATGAATAATTGAGTTTTTTATTTTCTATAGGTGTTAATTTTTCATTTAATGTAAGATATTTCTTATCTTTTACGTCTTGATTTAACTTAAAATAATCTTTTTTGAAAATTTCATAGACAAATGTGTATATAAATACATCAGCTGAATCCTTAAAATAAGTACTATCCAATGCTATTTTTAAGGCTAAATCTAATTTAACTTCAAGTGGTACATTCTCCAACTCTTTAAACTTATCAACCAACTCCGTAGCCCTATGCTTTTGATGATAAGACGATATCAAAGCTGAAAAAATTCTCTCTTTATTCTCCGAATGTGCAAACATATCAAAATATTCGAAAGCTAACTCCTCAAATTCCTCGAATGATTTTGTTTCTGAAATCATGAATATAAACTCTTCCTCTGCAACTTCTGATTTAGGGAATCGCTTTATGTATTTATCAGTTAAAGCTGTTGCCTCTTCATTTTTATTTACAGCTTTTAATGCTCTTACAGTAGTTTTTAAATCAATTTCACTATTAAAATTAATCTTGCCTTTTAATATCTCTAATACTTCTTTCTCAAAATCATCATAATTCATCTCCCTCAAATCTAATTTCAATGTATTCAATGCAATCTTAGCGGCATTATTATTTGGATAAAAACTTATCTCTTTATTTAATAACTTTTTTGCTTCTAATAAGTCAGGCAATCTATTATAGTTCTCCGACATATTACCCATTAAAGTTATTGCATTATGATAATAAGTATTGCGTTGTGGTTTGTTATTTTTAATAACTTTCAAGTCCCAGAATTTTCTATTATTATTATCTTCAAATTCTACTGACCTGTCAAATTGATATATTTTTACAATTGTATAAACAGCATCAGAATTAATGCGATATTTACCCATTGCAGTTTTATTATTCTTATTATAATTTAATAATACTTCTTCAGCCTTGGGTTCAAACTTATCTTTCTCAAAATTATAAAAAATTGCATATAAGTCCACGCTTTCATCTACACGGAAATCATATTTATAAGTAATTTCAATAGTATCACCATTTTTTGGAAAACTACTTGACAATTTTAATTCAGTTGCTATTAAGCTACTATTGATAAAAATAAATAAATATAAAAGTAAATAATATCTCATTCTAAAGCCCTTTGTTTTTATTTTTTTTAATCCTATTAAAATAGGACGTATAATGTCTAACGTTAATATTTTCAATTTTGTTACTCAAAGGTGTAATCCACCATCTACATTTAACATCTGACCCGTAATATAATTACTTGAAGTTGAAAAGTAATAAACAGCATCGAATATATCAGAAATATTGCCAAATCTTTTCATCGGTATTCTATTTACATTCAATAATTTTGCATCTTCCTCCGCCGACTCTTCAAAACTAATTAATCCAGGATTTACAATATTGCAAGCGAAATTAGGCGATAAATCCCTCGCAAATGCTTTTGATAATCTTATCAAACTTGCTTTTGAAACATTGTAGTCAATTCTTCTATCCCATATTTCCAACCCACCTACTGAACCGATATTAATTATTCTGCCCTTATTCTGCATTTCGCAATATTTCTTAACTGTATTAAATGTAGCATTTACAACTACATCAAAAGTAGAATCCCATTGCTTTCTATCCAACTCAAGGAATGACTTTTGCTTTGGAAATACTCCCACATTATTAATAATCACATCAATATAATCAACCACAGAATAAAGTTCTTCAAAAAGGTTTTCAACCGCATTTACATCTGTTACATCACATTGAAAAATATTACATTTAACACCATATTTTTCAATTTCACTCTTACTTTCTTTCGCCTCAATTTCTGAAGTATTGTAAGTAAACAATATATCCCAACCAAGCTCAGCAAACTTTAAAGCTAAACCTTTTCCTATTCTTTTTGCTCCGCCCGTTATCAATACATTCATACTTTTAAAACATTTAATTCTACATTCATTAAAATTATAGATAATTATTCAAAATAATATTCAATATAATATATTCAATTATTTACGTCATTTATTGCAAAGTTAAATAATATCTAATATTTTATGACCAACAATATTTATTTTTTTCGTTTTAAAGGCTTGATTTTATTCATAGGTTTATTATTCTTTGCTATTTTAAATTCTAATTATATTACTGCAGAAACTTACCGCATTTATTTGATTGACAAAGGACAAGAAGAATTTACCGAAGGTACACAAATATATAACGAAACTTATAAATTATACACCCAAAAAGCGTTGGAACGACGTGAAAAAGTGAATAGACCATTAACCATAAATGATGCTGTCCTATTCCAGCCCTATATTGATGAGATAATAGAAATTGGGGGAGAGGTAAGAGCAAAATTAAGATTTAACAACTATTTAGTTGCAGAGCTCGACTCAATAGGAGCTTCAAAATTAGATGATTTAGAATTTATAAAAGCCTATACAGTAACTGAAAGTAATCTTTTGCCACTTTCTATAAACAATAAAGATAATGTACTTAAAACCACCAACTACACTGAATTCCTGATGGAAAATACATTTGAATATGGAAAGTCAGAAGACCATATTAAAATGTTAAATATACACAGACTTCACGAATATGGAATAAATGGAGAGAATATACTATTCGGTTTAGTAGATACAGGTTTTAAATGGAAACACACAAAATTTCTTAATAATATAAATGTTATAGAAGAGTATGATTTTGTAAATCAAGATACAGTTACTTCTAATCAAGAAGGAGATTTAGATAACCATGACAATCATGGTACTAATGTATTATCAATTATAGCAACAAATCAAAATAATGAATATATGGGAGTTGCCTCTGGTTCTGAGTTCATTCTCGCAAAATCCGAAGATTTAAGCTCAGAAACAAAAATAGAAGAAGACCTATATGCAATGGCTTTTGAGTACTTAGAAGCAAAAGGAGTTGATATTATTAACTCGTCTTTAGGATATAGGCATTTTGACAACGATATAAAATATGATTTTTCAGACTTAGACGGTAACACAACGATATGTGCAGACATAGTAAACAAATGTGTTGATAGGGGAGTGCATGTAGTTGTTTCAGCCGGAAACAGTGGTAACCAAGACAGCTCTATTGTATCTCCAGCAGATGCCGACTCTGTAATAGCAGTAGGAGCTTTAAAAATTAATGGAAGAGATATTGCAGGCTATTCATCATTCGGTCCGAACGCAAAAGGTAAAATAAAACCTGATTTAGTTGCAATGGGTTCATTAGTCCCAGTACTTAATAATTCAAATACATTTGCCCAAGGAAATGGAACTTCATTGGCAGCTCCAATTATTGCAGGTGCTTCTGGTCTTTTATTGTCTCTTTATCCCGAACTAACACCTTTTCAAATAAGAGATATACTTAAAAAATCTTCGGATTATTACGACAATCCAAATAATCAATTTGGCTATGGCAAACCCGATATGTTAGAAGCTATAAAAGATAAACTCGGAATTAGTCCAATTTCTCATTTCATATTCGATAATCATATTAGAATAGTAACATACATCCTCGAAGAACCAGAGAACATAGATAATGCAGAACTGCATATAAAGTTTTATAATTCAGCCAAATTTGAACAATATTCACTCAACCAATCTATAATTAAATATCTTTATTTCATAGATATACCACTCATGAAATTTGAAGAAAATACAGCCGAAGCTTTCATAGAAGTATCAAACTCCAAACTAAAAAGGCGAACTCCTTACAACGAAGATAATTATTATGTAATAACTCCTCAATCTGACTTTTTCAAACCAGGAATGAACATAGAGCATCTAATAACTTCTGTAGAGGAGGATAACAATAATAACTACCAAAATAAAATCAATTACCGACAATCTGGTAATTATATCAAATTTATTATGCAGAATGTACAATCTGGAACATTAAACATCAATATATATGATTTAAACGGTATCTTACTATCAAAAAATAATAACAACATCTCTAACCATACTTTTTATGAGAAGAATATAAATATATCTAAATTTAGTTCTGGTATATATTTAATCGAAATACAAATTGGCAACATAAAAGAAATCAAAAAAATAATTATTAATAAATAAAATTTTCTTGCATCAAATAAAAAAACTACATATATTTGTTTCTCTTTTGGATGGCAATTGCCAAAAAGATAGAGAAAAGAAAAAAATAGGAGGGGTTGTAGCTCAGTTTGGTTAGAGCGCCAGTCTGTCACACTGGAGGCCGCGAGTTCGAGTCTCGTCAACCCCGCTTAAAAAAAGCCTTGCATAATTTTGCAAGGCTTTTTTTTTGTAACTACTTTTCTTTCCACTATTTTCACATATTTTAATTAAAAATGAAACCCGTATGAAATACCAAACCCAGGTGCAATAAAGAAAACTTTAAGACCATATTGTGTCCAGGTGCCTTTATACTCATCTTCATCTCTCCACATATATGAATAATAAGGAATAATAAAATTTTTTGATACTGGTCCTGTTTGAATAAATGGCCCAAGATGTCCTATTAATATACCAAAACCCTCTTGTTCAATATCAGGGAATTTGCCTTCATATATTGTATATTGAAAATATCCTCCGTAAAGTGATGGGTTTAAAGTTGTTCCAAACACTAAACCATCTCTGTCTTTTATTCTGTTATTTTTAATTTTATTATTAAGCAAATATTCATACTGAATAGAAAGTCCTATGAGTATGTAAGTATGGAGTTCTACACTTACATTATGATTGTAGAAATCAGTTAAAGTGTCTTTTTCAATCTGAATAGTATCTTTATCCATTGAAAATAAAGGCATTATTGAGATAATATATATTAATAAATATTTCATTTAGATATCAAATCCAATTCCTACGCTTAAAAATATAAGTATTGCATTTACATTAACTCCATATTGAACAAAGTATTTATTATCATTGAAATGAAATCTTTTATGATAAGAAAAATATGGGAATACATATGTACTCCTCTCTTTATTTTTATTAAAAATTGAAATTATTGCAAATCCATAATTCTTAATAATTCTTCTATTTTCTTCCTTTAACTCACTTGTAAAAGTACAATAAAAAAATTGGCTATTTGCATTTTTGGCGTATGGGACATATAAATAGGCTAAGTTAAAACCATAACTTTTTTCAGTTTGAGCAATCGCATTAATTGGTTTAGTTTTATAATTAATAAATTGATAATTCAAAGTTGCAGGACCTCTTCCTATCAGTTCTAAATAAAAGGAATTTTGTGTATAACTATTTATGCTGTCATTTTTTTCGTTTTCTGCGGAAAAAATTAATAAAGAATTAAACATTAAAATTATAACTATTATCTTTATAGAATTAAACAAGTTAGTGCTCGAAGCTTTGTTATAAAATATTTTTACATACTAAAATGATTTAATCAAATGGAATTGAGTCATCCTTAATTGCAAATCTATCGATATTTGGAGTAATTATTGTAGAATTATCTCATTTATAACTAATTCTGAATACTAAAAATGAAACCCGTATGAAATACCAAACCCAGGTGCAATAAAGAAAACTTTAAATCCATATTGCATAAAAGTGCCATCTACTTCATCTTCATCTCTCCACATATATGAGTAATATGGCACAATGATATATGGAGGATTTCCGGGGATGTCTTTCATTTTTCCAATAAATATACCAATACTTTCTTGTTCTATGTCCGGAAATTCACCTTCATATATTGTATATTGAAAATATCCGCCATAAATTCTAAAACTTAATAAAGACCCAAATGCTAAACCATATCTGTCTTTTATTCTATTGTTTTTGATAATATTATTGAGTAAATACTCATATTGCAATGAAATTCCAAATGGACTACCTTCACCACTTATACAATGAGACTTTATGGGGTTAATATTAATTAAATTATTTGTAAGCGAATCTTCACTTTGTGCGAATAAATGTAATATTGATGCAAAATATATTATTAAATATTTCATTAAATATCGAACCCAATCCCTACATTTATTAGGCAAATTAAAAAAGTAATATTCACGCCATATTGAATAAATCCTTTATCATTTTTAAAATTAAATCTTTTATGAAATGAATAATATGGTAAAATTAAAGGGATATTAGTGAATTTGCCATTAAAATAATCTGTATAAAGTAATGCAACACCATAGTTTTTTATGATTTTTCTATCCTCCTGCTTTAATTCATTTGTGAGTGATATATAAAATAAATGAGCAGTACTATTTCTAGGAGTGGGAAAGTATGAATAGGCAAAATTTAAACCATAATGATCTAATTCTTTATCAATTGATTTATCTATTTTATTATTTAAATAAATTAATTGATAATTCAAAGAAATAGGTCCTTTGCCTAAGTATTCTATAAAAAAGGAATTTTGAAAATAATTATTTAAACTGTCATTTTTTTCGTTTTCTGCGGAAAAAATTAATAAAGAATTAAACATTAAAATTATAACTATTATATATATAGAATTAAACAAGTTAGTGCTCGAAGCTTTGTTATAAAATATTTTTACATACTTAATTGATTTAATCAAATGGAATTGAGTCATTCTTAATTGCAAATCTATCGATATTTGGAGTAATTATTGTAGAATTATCTCATTTATAACTAATTCTGAATACTAAAAATGATAGCCTATTGAGAGACCAAACCCGGGCATAATGAATAATAACTTAAAACTATATTGCAACCAAGTACCATTAGTTGTAATTTCATCTCTCCACGAATATGTATAATAAGGTAAAATTACGAATATATGTTTTTGTCCTCCTCCAATAACTGGTTTAATATACCCAGCAAATAATCCGAAACCTTGCTGTTCAATATCAGCGAAATTACCTTCATTTAATGCATATTGGATATACCCACCATAAATAAAATAGTTAATTATTGTCCCAAAAACTAAACCATCTCTGTCTACTATGGTTCTATTCTCAATTTTATTATTTAATAAAAATTCGTATTGAATCGAAATTCCAAGCGGATAAAAAGTATGAAGTTCAATATTGATATTATGATTTTTTGAAATAATTAAACTATCATTTTTCACATTTTCAGTTGAAAAAACTGAAGAAAGATTTAACATTATAATTATAATTATTATTTTTATTGAATTAAACAAGTTAGAGCTCGGAACTTTATAATAAAATATTTTTACATACTTAATTGATTTAATCAAATGGAATTGAGTCATTCTTAATTGCAAATCTATCGATATTTGGAGTAATTTCTCTTGGACTAGAGTTTTGAAGTCTAAGCCATCCGCCTTGAAAATTTGTAATTTCCTTTCACCTTTAAATAAATAAATACATTTAGTTGCAAGCATAATACAAAAAGTTTTCAACAATTTCAAATTATTTTACAATAAAAATAAACCTTTAATTTATAGAAGAATAAAAAACTGCTAATAAACCCTTTGTAAATCTATATCATTCACAT
>Ga0070728_10000936_pt1 | contig 49124 bp, 61 predicted proteins | sample tdDd471_FD_66723 | JGI IMG/M metagenome (GOLD analysis project Ga0070728, IMG submission 66723) | Marine sediment microbial communities from the Atlantic coast under amendment with organic carbon and nitrate - tdDd47.1 | ecosystem: Environmental > Aquatic > Marine > Coastal > Sediment | place... | reverse complement strand
AACATCGCGATGGTGGTGGAGCTGATCAACCCGATCGCGATGGACGAGGGACTGCGCTTCGCCATCCGCGAAGGCGGCCGCACCGTCGGTGCCGGCGTCGTCGCGAAGATCGTCGAGTAACTATTGACCACACTTCGGTGCCGGGCGCTGTGCCCGGCACCGTTGCTGCTTGTTTTGAGGGAAGGGTGACATGGACAGTCAGAATATCCGGATCAGGCTGAAGGCCTTCGATCACCGGGTACTCGACCAGTCGACGAGCGAGATCGTCAACACGGCCAAGCGCACAGGCGCTCAGGTTCGTGGACCCGTCCCGCTGCCGACACGTATCGAGAAATTCACGGTGCTGCGTTCGCCGCACATTGACAAGAAGTCGCGTGAGCAGTTCGAGATTCGGACGCACAAGCGGCTGCTCGACATTGTCGAGCCGACTCCGCAGACGGTGGACGCGCTGATGAAGCTCGACCTCGCTGCCGGTGTCGACGTCGAGATCAAGCTGTAAGGATGGGATTGGACACGATGCGTACCGGTCTTATTGCACGCAAGCTGGGCATGACCCGCGTCTTCGGTGAAGACGGTGGCCATCTGCCAGTGACGGTGCTCCAGATTGACTCCTGCCAGGTGGTGGCTCACCGCACGGCGGAGCGTGATGGCTATCAGGCGCTGCAGCTTGGTGCCGGCACGGCGAAGGTGAAGAACACCATCAAGCCGATGCGCGGTCACTTTGCGAAGGCGCAGGTGGAGCCGAAACAGAAACTGGCGGAATTCCGTGTTGCCGATGACGCGTTCATCGATGTCGGTGCGGAACTGTCGGCGGACCATTTCGTGGACGGCCAGAAGGTCGACGTGGTCGGCACTTCCATCGGCAAGGGCTTTGCCGGTGCGATGAAGCGGCACAACTTCTCTGGTCTGCGGGCCAGTCATGGTGTGTCCATCTCGCATCGCAGCCATGGCTCGACGGGCCAGTGCCAGGATCCCGGCAAGGTCTTCAAGGGCAAGAAGATGGCCGGTCACATGGGCGATGCCCGCGTGACGCTGCAGAACCTGAAGGTTGTGCGCACCGACGTGGCGCGCGGCCTGGTGATGGTCGAGGGCGGTGTCCCCGGCGCGAAGGGTTCCTGGGTGCTGATCCGCGATGCGGTGAAGAAGGCACGGCCTGATGCGGCCCCCTATCCCGGTTCTGTCGTTGCCGCGGAAGCGGCTGCTGACGACACGACCGCCGAGGATGCGGCACCTGCCGAGGCACCCGCGACGGAAACGGAGGGCGCGTGACCATGCAGACCAAGGTCATCAACCTGGACAACGCCGAAGCCGGTGAGATCGATCTGAATGATTCGATCTTCGGGCTGGCACCGCGCCAGGACCTGCTGCACCGGATGGTGCGGTATCAGCTGGCGAAGCGGCGTGCCGGTACGCACAAGGTGAAGGGGCGTCACGAGATTGCCCGCACCGGCGCGAAGCCCTTCAAGCAGAAGGGTACGGGTCGTGCGCGTCAGGGTTCGTGGAAGGCTCCGCAGCATCGTGGCGGTGGCGTTGCCCACGGCCCGCAGGTGCGCAGCCATGCACACGACCTGCCGAAGAAGGTGCGTCGTCTCGCCATGCTGCACGCGCTGTCGTCGAAGGCGGCGGGTGAGAAGCTGATCGTTCTTGACCAGGCGGTCATGGACGAGGGCAAGACGAAGATCCTGGCGGCCAAGCTGAAGGCGATGGGGCTGAACTCCGCGCTGATCATTGATGGCACCGACGTGAACGAGAACTTCGTTCGCGCCGCGCGCAACATCCCGCTGATCGACGTGTTGCCGCAGCAGGGCGCCAATGTGTACGACATCCTGCGGCGGGAGCACCTGGTGCTGACCCGTTCCGCGGTCGAGGCACTGGAGGCCCGCCTGTCATGAGCCTGGAACGCTATTACGACATCATTCTCAGCCCGGTGATCACCGAAAAGGCGACGAATGTATCCGAGCACAATCAGGTTGTGTTCCGGGTTGCCAAGGACGCCACCAAGCCGGAGATCAAGGCAGCGATCGAGACGCTGTTCAAGGTTGAGGTCAAGGGCGTCAACACGCTCATCACCAAGGGCAAGACCAAGGTGTTCAGGGGGCGTCGCGGACGTCGCCCGGACGTCAAGAAGGCCGTGGTGACGCTTGTTGATGGCCATTCCATCGATGTGACGACGGGGCTCTGACAGCATGGCACTCAGGAAATTCAATCCCACGACACCGTCGCGGCGTAACCTGGTCCTGGTTGACCGGTCGCACCTGCACAAGGGTGATCCGGTCAAGAGCCTGACCGAGGGTCTGACCAAGAAGGGCGGTCGCAACAACACCGGGCGTATCACTGCACGCCGCATTGGTGGCGGCCACAAGCGGCGCTATCGCATGGTCGATTTCAAGCGTCGCAAGTTCGATGTGGTCGGCACGGTCGAGCGCCTGGAATACGATCCGAACCGGACCGCGTTCATTGCGCTGATCAATTACGAAGACGGCGAGCAGGCCTACATCCTGGCGCCGCAGCGGCTGTCTCCGGGCGACAAGGTCGTTTCCGGTGAGCGTTGCGACATCAAGCCGGGCAATGCCATGCCCTTGCGCAACATGCCGGTGGGTACGGTTATCCACAATGTTGAGCTGAAGCCCGAAAAGGGTGGCCAGATCGCCCGTTCGGCTGGTACGTACGCACAGCTGATCGGCAAGGACTCCGGTTATGCCCAGCTTCGCCTGTCCTCTGGTGAACAGCGGATGGTGCGTGGCGAGTGCATGGCCACTGTCGGCGCGGTCAGCAATCCGGACCAGCAGAATGCGAAGCTCGGCAAGGCCGGTCGCAAGCGCTGGCTCGGCAAGCGCCCCGCAGTTCGCGGTGTTGCCATGAACCCGGTTGATCATCCGCACGGCGGTGGTGAAGGCCGGACCTCCGGCGGTCGCCATCCGGTGACCCCGTGGGGCAAGTCGACGAAGGGTGCCCGGACGCGTTCGAACAAGGGCACTGACAAGTACATCATGCGCAGCCGCCACAAGACGAAGAAGTAGGCATCGTTTGACGATGCCCGGTGCCGTGTCTGGCACCGGTGGCTGGGTGGACGAAATGGGGTGAGGGCCAGGTGCCGTCATTCCGAAAAGAAGGAAGAAGCGAACCGTGGCACGTTCAGTTTGGAAAGGTCCGTTTGTCGACGGATACCTCCTGAGGAAGGCCGAGGCGGCGCATGCGTCGGGGCGGAAGGATGTGATCAAGATCTGGTCGCGCCGCTCCACGATCCTGCCGCAGTTCGTCGGTCTCACGTTCGGCGTCTACAACGGCCAGAAGCACCTGCCGGTGCTGGTGTCGGAAGAGATGGTCGGGCACAAGTTCGGCGAGTTCGCGCCGTCCCGCAATTACTTCGGCCACGCCGCCGACAAGAAGGCGAAGAGGAGGTAATCGGGTGGGCAAGGAAGCCAAAGAGCGCAAGCAGGCGGACAACGAGGCCAAGGCCGTCGCCCGTAACCTGCGTGTCAGCCCGCAGAAGCTGAACCTGGTCGCCGGGATGATCCGCGGTCGGCGGGTGGAGGACGCACTGCTGCGTCTGACATTCTCCAACAAGCGCATCTCCGGTCCGGTGAAGACCGCGCTGCAGAGCGCGATCGCCAATGCGGAGAACAACCACCAGCTGGACCCCGACGCGCTCGTCGTGAAGGAGGCCTGGGTGGGCAAGGGACTGGTCATGAAGCGGTTCCAGGCGCGCGCCCGTGGCCGTGCCGGTCGTATCGTGAAACCTTTCAGCCATCTCACGATCGTGGTGGCCGAAGTCGAGGAGGCGAACTGATGGGGCAAAAAGTATCCCCGGTCGGGCTCCGGCTCGGCATCAACCGTACCTGGGATTCGCGCTGGTTCGCGGATCGCGGCGATTACGCCACCCTGCTGCATGAAGACATGCGGATGCGGGAGCACCTGTTCGCCAAGCTGTCGGGTGCCGGTGTGTCGCGGATCGTGATCGAGCGTCCGGCCAAGAAGGCCCGCGTGACCATCCATTCGGCGCGTCCGGGTGTGGTCATCGGCAAGAAGGGCCAGGACATCGAGAAGCTGCGTCGCGAACTGAGCGAGCTGAGCAGCTCCGAGGTTTCGGTGAACATCGTCGAGATCCGCAAGCCGGAACTGGATGCGCGCCTGGTGGCTGAGAACATCGCCCAGCAGCTGGAGCGTCGCGTGGCGTTCCGCCGGGCCATGAAGCGGTCGGTGCAGAATTCGATCCGTCTCGGCGCCCAGGGCATCCGCATCAATTGCGGTGGTCGTCTGGGTGGCGCGGAAATCGCGCGGACGGAGTGGTATCGCGAAGGTCGCGTGCCGCTGCATACGCTGCGTGCCGACATCGACTACGGCGTGGCGACGGCGAAGACCGCCTATGGCGCGATCGGTATCAAGGTCTGGATCTTCAAGGGCGAAATCATGGCCCACGATCCGATGGCCCAGGACAAACGTGCGCAGGAGCAGCAGAGCTCCGGCGGACGTGGTTGAGGAATCGGGAGCGAGTTAGAAAATGCTGCAACCGAAACGCACCAAGTTCCGCAAGGCCCACAAGGGTCGCATCCATGGCAAGGCCAAGGGTGGAACGACGCTGAACTTCGGCGCCTATGGCATGAAGGCCCAGGAGCCGGGACGTATCACGGCACGCCAGATCGAGGCGGCACGTCGTGCCATCACCCGCCACATCAAGCGTGCGGGCCGTGTCTGGATCCGTATCTTCCCGGACGTGCCGGTGTCGAAGAAGCCGACCGAAGTCCGCATGGGTAAGGGCAAGGGCACGCCGGAATTCTGGGTTGCCCGTGTCAAGCCGGGCCGGATCATGTTCGAGCTGGACGGTGTCCCGCCCGAGCTGGCCGTCGAGGCTTTCGAGCTGGCGTCTGCCAAGCTGCCCATCGCGACCAAGATGGTCAGCCGTTATCCGGAGGGTAACTGATCATGAGTGCCGAGGATTTTCGCGCCAAGTCCGATGACCAGCTGAAGGACAGCCTGGTCGACCTGAAGAAGGAGCAGTTCAACCTGCGCTTTCGCCGGGCCACCGGGCAGGTCGAGGACACCAGCCGCATCCGGACCATCCGTCGCGACATTGCGCGCGTGAAGACGGTCCTGACCGAACGGGCGAAGGGAGCCTGAGAACATGCCAAAGCGCATCATGCAGGGTGTGGTGGTAAGCGACGCAAACGACAAGACGGTCGTTGTCCGGGTCGAGCGTCGCGTGACCCATCCGCTCTACAAGAAGATCATCCGCATGAGCAAGAAGCTGCATGCGCATGACGCCGATAACCGTTGCAAGGCGGGTGAAACGGTGCGGGTACGCGAGTGCCGACCGTTTTCGAAGCTCAAGCGTTGGGAAGTCTTGCACGAAGCCGAGTGACCAGCCGGTCACTGGGGTTCAGTTAGCCAAGGACAGGAGTAGTCCATGATTCAGATGCAAACCAACCTGGATGTCGCCGACAATTCCGGCGCCCGCCGGGTGCAGTGCATCAAGGTACTGGGTGGCGCGGCCCGCAAGGTTGCCGGGGTTGGCGATATCATCGTCGTCTCGGTGAAGGATGCGATTCCGCGTGGCCGTGTGAAGAAGGGTGACGTGATGCGTGCGGTGATCGTGCGTACCGCCAAGGAAGTCCGTCGCCCGGATGGAACCGCCATCCGCTTTGACCGCAATGCGGCCGTTCTGATCAACAAGCAGAACGAGCCGATCGGGACACGTATCTTCGGTCCGGTGACGCGTGAACTGCGCGGCAAGGGCTACATGAAGATCGTTTCCCTGGCGCCGGAGGTGATCTGATGGCCGAGAAGTTCAAGATCAAGAAGGGCGACAAGGTCGTCGTTCTGGCCGGTCGGGACAAGGGCCGTCGCGGCGAAGTCCTGCGGGTGCTCCGCGAGGACCGTCGGGCCGTTGTTTCGGGTGTCAACATGATCAAGCGGCATCAGAAGCCTGGTCAGGGCAACACCGGTGGCATCATCGAGCGTGAGGCCGCGGTTCACATTTCCAATCTCGCCCTCGAGGATCCCAAGGACGGTGCGCCGACGCGCGTCGGATACCGGGTTCTCGAAGATGGCCGCAAGGTGCGTTTCGCCCGGCGGTCCGGCGAAGTCATCGACGTCTGAGGAGGGGCAGTACCATGGCTCAGCCGAGGCTGAAGGAACAGTATCAGAGCGATATCCGACCGGCACTGCGGTCGCGCTTTGAATACACCAACGAGATGCAGACCCCGAAACTCGACAAGATCGTCATCAATATCGGCGTGGGCGAGGCGGTCAGCGACTCAAAGAAGATCAATGCAGCGGTCAGCGAACTGGAGAAGATCTCCGGGCAGAAGGCCGTCGTGACCAAGGCGCGGAATTCCATTGCCGGCTTCAAGCTGCGCGAGGGCATGCCGATCGGCTGCAAGGTCACCCTGCGTGCGGACAGGATGTACGAATTCCTGGATCGCCTGATCACCATCGCCCTGCCCCGGGTCCGTGACTTTCGCGGTGTCAACCCGAACAGCTTTGACGGCAATGGCAACTATGCAATGGGCCTGAAGGAACAGATCGTGTTCCCCGAGATCAGCTACGACGAGGTTGATGAGATTCGCGGGATGGACATCATCATCTGCACCACGGCCCGGACCGACGACGAAGCCCGTGAGCTTCTCGCCGCGTTCAACATGCCGTTCCAGAAGAAGGACTGAATCGATGGCCAAGAAGAGTTCAGTCGAGAAGGAAAAGAGCCGCCGCAAGCTGGTGGCCAAGTACGCGGCCAAGCGGGAAACCCTGCGCCAGATGGCGAAGGACGAGTCCCTGTCGCAGGAGGAGCGGTTCGCCGCCCGCCTGAAACTGGCCGAACTGCCGCGCAACAGTGCCGCAACCCGTGTGCACAACCGCTGCGGCGTCACCGGGCGTCCGAAAGGCTATTATCGGAAGCTCAACATGTCGCGTATCGCGCTTCGTGAGCTGGGGTCTGCTGGTCAGATCCCCGGTCTCGTGAAGTCGAGCTGGTAAGGGTAGCGAGATATGTCATTTTCGGATCCGATCGGGGACATGCTCACCCGTATCCGCAACGGGCAGATGGCGCGCAAGGGTGTCGTCCGCTCCCCCGCCTCCAAGTTCAGGGCCAACGTTCTCGAGGTCCTGAAGCGCGAAGGCTACATCCGTGACTGGCGGCGTGAGGACGGTGAGTCCGGTCACGGCGAGCTGGTCATCGAACTGAAGTACTATGAGGGTGATCCGGTGATCAGCAAGATCCGCCGCGTATCGCGCCCTGGCCGCCGGGTCTATTCCGGTGTCGGTGACCTGACCAAGGTTGCCAATGGTCTTGGTATTTCGGTGCTGTCCACGCCCCGTGGCGTGCTTTCCGACGCGGAAGCACGGTCGGAGAACGTGGGTGGTGAAATCCTCTGCGAGGTATTCTGATCATGTCACGTATTGGCAAGAACCCGGTTACGGTTCCGGCTGGCGTTGACGTCAAGCTGGAAGGCCGCGACATGAACGTGAAGGGGAAGCTGGGTCAGCTTTCCATGCGTTTCGTTGACGATGTCGACGTCGAGATGGCTGATGGCCAGATCACCGTGAAGCCTGTCGGCGGCAGCAAGAAGGCCCGGATGATGTGGGGCATGCAGCGCACGCTGGCTGCCAACCTGGTCCAGGGCGTTTCCGAAGGCTTCGTCCGGGACCTGGAGATCACCGGTGTCGGTTATCGTGCGCAGGTGCAGGGCAAGGTGCTGAACCTGTCTCTGGGCTACAGTCACGATGTGCTGTACGACATCCCGGAAGGCATCGAGATCAAGTGCGAGAAGCCGACGTCCATCCGCGTGTCAGGTATCGACAAGCAGCGTGTGGGCCAGGTTGCCGCCGAAATTCGCGCCTGGCGCCCGCCGGAGCCCTACAAGGGCAAGGGTGTGCGTTACTCGGACGAGTATGTCGTCCGCAAGGAAGGCAAGAAGAAGTAAGGACGCCGTATCATGGGTTTCTACAAGCGCAAGACATCCGCGGAGAAGCGCCGCGAACGCGTCCGGGGGAAGATCCTGTCGGTGGCCAATGGCCGCCCTCGGCTCTCCATCCATCGGACTTCGAAGCACATCTATGCTCAGGTCATCGACGACAAGGCAGGGGTCACGCTGGCCGCTGCAGGCACTGTCGAGAAGGACCTGAAGGAGAAGGTGGGCAACACCTGCAACGTCGAAGCCGCCGCCGAAGTCGGTCGTGTGGTTGCCGAACGTGCAGTGGCCGCCGGGGCGAAGGCAGTTGTCTTCGACCGTGGTGGGCTTCGCTATCATGGCCGCGTCAAGGCGCTGGCTGATGCCGCCCGTGAGGGCGGTCTGGAATTCTAGGGAGTACGGAACGCATGGCCCGTCCCGATTTCAACGATCGTGACCGTGACAACGAATTCACGGACAAGCTGGTTCACATCAACCGCGTCGCCAAGGTGGTGAAGGGCGGTCGCCGGTTCGGCTTTGCCGCGCTGGTGGTTGTGGGCGACCAGAAAGGCCGCGTCGGCTTTGGCAAGGGCAAGGCCCGTGAAGTGCCGGAGGCGATTCGCAAGGCTACGGAAAGTGCCAAGCGCACCATGATCCGTGTGCCGCTGCGTGAAGGCCGGACGCTGCATCATGATGTGACAGGGCGCCACGGCGCCGGTCGTGTCGTGCTGCGTGCCGCCCCTGCCGGTACCGGCATCATCGCGGGTGGTCCGATGCGTGCGGTGTTCGAGAGCCTGGGTGTGCATGACGTCGTCACCAAGTCGATCGGCACCTCCAACCCCTACAACATGATCCGTGCGACGTTCGATGCGCTGGAGCACATCAACTCGCCGAAGCGGATTGCCGCGAAGCGTGGCCGCAAGGTCGGTGACATTGTCGGTCGTCGCGACGACGCTGCTGCCGCCGCCGCTGCCGCGCAGGAGTGACAGCCATGAGCAATGCGAAGATCAAGGTCACCCAGACCGGCAGCCCGATCGGGCGGCCGAAGGATCAGCGCGCGACGCTGGTCGGCCTGGGGCTGAACAAGATGCACCGTTCGCGCGTTCTGGACGATACGCCGTCCATTCGCGGCATGGTGAACAAGGTACATCACCTGGTGAAGGTGGAGCAGGTCGACGCCTGATCAGGCGAACGGACCGGCACAAGCAGGATAGAAGGACAGGCATCGCATGCGCCTCAATGACATTACGGACAACGAAGGTTCGGCCCGTCCGCGCAAGCGCGTGGGTCGCGGCATGGCGTCCGGCACCGGCAAGACCGCCGGCAAGGGCATGAAGGGTCAGAAGTCGCGCTCCGGCGTGGCGATCAAGGGCTTCGAAGGCGGTCAGATGCCGCTGCATCGGCGTCTGCCGAAGCGCGGTTTCAACAGCCTGAAGCCGTCTGACTTCGCCGAGGTCAATCTCGGTCGCCTGCAGCAGGCGGTTGACGCGGGCAAGCTGGAGGCCGGCGCAAGCGTCGATGCCACCGCGCTGCTCGCCGCCGGTGTCATCCGTCGCGAAGGCGATGGTGTGCGTCTGCTGGGCAAGGGCGAACTGACCGTTGCGCTGAACCTGACGGTGGCGGGTGCCTCCGCCGGTGCGGTTGCCGCGGTCGAGAAGGCGGGCGGTTCCGTCACCCAGACCAAGGCACGCACCGAGGCCGATGAGGCAGCGCGGGCTGCCAAGACCGAACGCCGCAAGGCACGGGCCGCAAAGAAAAAGTGATCGACGCCGGGGTGGCATTCATGCGACTGCCGCCCGATCTGGAAATGAGCCGGCAATTCTGAACGGGCGGGACCTGACCGGGGCCGCCCATCTATCGAGGTGAAGCAATGGCGTCAGCCGCCGAACAACTCGCGGCCAATGTTAACTGGAGTGCCTTCGCGAAAGCGACGGAACTCCAGAAGCGTCTGTGGTTCACCCTCGGTGCGCTGATTGTCTTCCGTCTGGGCACCTATATCCCGGTGCCGGGTGTCGATCCGGCGATCATGCGTGACGTGTTCGAACAGAACGCCAATGGCGTGTTCGGTATGTTCAATGTCTTTGCCGGCGGCGCTCTGGAGCGCATGACGATCTTCGCGCTGAACGTCATGCCCTACATCTCCGCCTCGATCATCATGCAGCTGATGACCACGATCTCTCCCACTGTCGAACAGTGGAAGAAGGAGGGGGAGCAGGGCCGCAAGAAGATCAACCAGTACACCCGCTACGGCACCGTCATTCTGGCGGCGTTCCAGGCCTACGGCATCTCGATCGGTCTTGAGGGGCTGGAGGGGTCAGCCGGCAATGCGGTGCATACGCCGGGTGCCTTCTTCCGTTTCACCACCGTGGTGACGCTGACCGGTGGCACCATGTTCCTGATGTGGCTGGGTGAGCAGATCACCTCGCGTGGTGTCGGCAACGGTATCTCCCTGATCATCTTCGCTGGTATCGTCGCCGAGCTGCCGAGCGCGCTCGCCGGTACCCTGGAGCTGGGTCGCTTGGGCACGCTGTCCACCGGCATCATCCTGTTCCTGATCATCCTGATCGTCGGCGTCATTGCCTTCATCGTCTACATGGAGCGGGCGCAGCGGAAGGTGCTGGTGCAGTACCCGAAGCGCCAGATGGGCAACCGGATGGTCGGTGGCGAGACGTCACATCTGCCGCTGAAACTGAACACCGCCGGTGTCATTCCGCCGATCTTCGCGTCTTCCCTGCTGCTGATGCCCGTTACGGTGGCGCAGTTCAGCCAGGGTCAGGGACCGGAATGGATGCAGACCATCGTGGCCATGCTGGGTCGCGGTCAGCCGCTCTATCTGGCGCTCTACATCGGCGGCATCATCTTCTTCTGCTTCTTCTATACCTCGGTTGTCTTCAATCCGACGGACACGGCGGATAACCTGAAGAAGAATGGCGGCTTCGTGCCGGGCATCCGTCCGGGCCAGCGCACCGCCGAACATCTCGACTATATCCTGACCCGGATCACGGTGATCGGTGCGGCCTATCTGACGGCGGTCTGTCTGCTGCCGGAATTGCTGATCAGCCAGTGGGGCGTTCCCTTCTATTTCGGTGGCACGTCGCTGCTGATTGTGGTCTCGGTGACCATGGATACGGTCGGACAGGTGCAGAGCCATCTGCTGGCGCACCAGTATGAAGGGCTGATCAAGAAGTCTCGCCTGCGGGGAGGGCGCCGATGAACATCATTCTTTTCGGCCCGCCGGGTGCGGGCAAGGGCACCCAGGCGGAGTTCATCGTGAACCGCTTCCAGGTGGTCCAGCTTTCGACTGGCGACATGCTGCGCGCAGCGGTGAGTCAGGGCACGGAGCTTGGCAAGATGGCCAAGGCCGTGATGGATGCGGGCGATCTGGTCGATGACGCGATCATCCTGGGCATCATCGGTGACCGGATTGCGGAACCCGACTGTGCCAATGGCTTCATCCTCGACGGCTTTCCGCGCACGCTGCCGCAGGCCGAAGGACTGGACAGCATGCTGGCCGAGAAGGGCCTGAAGCTGGATGCGGTGATCGAGGTTCGCGTGCCGGATCAGGAGCTGTTCTCCCGCATCGAGAAGCGTGCGGCGGAGACGGGCGGTGCCCGTGCCGACGATAATGCGGAGACGCTGAAGAAGCGTCTGGAAGTCTATCATTCACAGACAGCACCGGTGCTGCCCTACTACCAGGACAAGGGCATGCTCAAGACGGTGGACGGTCTGCAGACGATCGAGGCGGTGACCGCCGAGATCATGACGATCCTGGAGGGTTGAGAACTTAGTACGAGAGGCTGAGAGACCGCTTGTTTGGGGTGGTTGACGGGCACGGTTCGATACGTATAATCGCGCGCCTTCAACAGATCATCGTCCCTTGACGGTTTTTCCGCGGTCCTTTCGGCTTGCGTTATGAGGAGATTGCGCGTGGCGCGTATTGCTGGTGTGAACATCCCGACCTCGAAAAGGGCGGAAATCGGACTGACCTACATTCACGGAATCGGGCGCACGAAAGCGCGTGAGATCTGTGAGGCGGTCGGCATCGCGCGGGAGCGTCGCGTGAACGAACTGACCGAGGCGGAGGTCATCCAGATCCGTGAAGTGATCGAGAGCGGTCACCTGGTTGAAGGTGATCTGCGGCGCGAAGTGGCCATGAACATCAAGCGCCTGATGGATCTGAAGTGTTATCGCGGTCTGCGCCATCGCCGGGGTCTCCCGGTTCGTGGTCAGCGGACTCACACCAATGCACGTACCCGCAAGGGCCCCGCAAAGGCCATTGCCGGCAAGAAAAAGTAGGGAACGATGGCGAAGAAAGAGACACGGGTCCGCCGTCGCGAGCGGAAGAACATCACCAATGGCGTCGCGCACGTCCAGGCGACGTTCAACAACACCATGATCACCATCACCGACGTGCAGGGGAACGCGATTTCGTGGTCCTCCGCCGGCATGATGGGGTTCAAGGGGTCACGCAAGTCCACGCCTTACGCTGCCCAGATGGCGGCCGAGGATGCGGGCAAGAAGGCGCAGGACCACGGCGTGAAGACGCTGGAAGTCAAGGTTCGGGGTCCGGGTTCGGGTCGTGAGTCAGCCCTGCGCGCGCTTCAGGCCACCGGGTTCAACGTGACGTCGATCCGTGACGTGACGTCCATCCCGCACAATGGCTGCCGTCCGAAGAAGCGTCGTCGCGTCTGAGTACCTGTCCAGGCTGTCATCCTGACAGCGTGGGCGCATGTGAGGCCCGGGACACCCTGTGGTGCCCGGGTGCTGCCATGCTGAACGAACAATGAGGTCCGCGAAGTGATCCAGCGCAACTGGAAAGAGTTGATCAAGCCCGAAAAGCTCGAGATCAACGCAGAAGATCCCAAGCGCAAGGCGACTGTCGTGGCGGAACCGCTGGAGCGCGGTTTCGGCATGACGCTCGGCAATGCGCTGCGTCGTGTGCTGCTGTCCAGTCTCCAGGGCGCTGCCGTCACGGCGATTCACATCGACAACGTGCTGCACGAATTCTCCTCCATCGAGGGCGTGCGCGAGGATGTCACCGACATCGTGCTGAACGTGAAGCAGCTTGCCATCGCCATGCATGGCGAGGGGCCGAAGCGGATCACGCTGCGCGCGACCGGTCCGGGTGCCGTCACTGCCGGTCAGATTGAGACCGGGCATGACATCGATGTGCTGAACCCCGATCTGGTGCTGATGCATCTGGATGATGGTGCCAGCATCAACATCGAGATGACGGTGAACAACGGCAAGGGCTACGTTCCGGCCAGCGCCAACCGTCCGGAAGATGCGCCGATCGGCCTGATTCCTGTCGATGCGCTCTATTCACCGATCCGCAAGGTTGCCTATCGCGTCGAGAACACGCGTGAGGGCCAGGTGCTGGACTACGACAAGCTCAGCATGGACATCCTGACCAACGGTGCGATCAGCCCCGAGGATGCCGTGGCCTATGCCGCGCGGATCCTGCAGGACCAGCTGCAGCTCTTCATCAACTTCGAGGAGCCGAAGCGGGAGCAGGTCGAGGAGCGTACGGGCGAGCCGGAGATCAACCGCAACCTGCTGCGGAAGGTCGACGAGCTGGAGCTGTCGGTGCGTTCGGCCAACTGCCTGAAGAACGACAACATCGTCTACATCGGCGATCTGATCCAGAAGACGGAAGCGGAGATGCTCCGTACCCCGAACTTTGGTCGGAAGTCGCTGAACGAGATCAAGGAAGTGCTCGGTCAGATGGGCCTGCGCCTCGGCATGGAAGTGCCGGGCTGGCCGCCGGACAATATCGAGGAAATGGCCAAGCGGCTCGAAGACCACTACTGAGGCGGACCTCCGGTCGGCTTCCTTTGAAGAAGGTTTCCAAATCATGCGTCATCGCAACAAGGGGCGTCGGTTCAACCGCTCCAGCTCGCATCGTAAGGCGATGCTGTCGAACCTCTGCAACGCGCTGATCAAGCACGAGCAGATCAAGACCACACTGCCGAAGGCGAAGGACCTGCGTCCGGTTGTCGAGAAGCTGGTGACCCTGGCCAAGCGGGGTGGTCTGCACGCCCGCCGTCAGGCCTACGCCTATCTGCCGGAAGAGAAGATCGTCGCGAAGCTGTTCGACGAACTGGCCGGTCGCTATGCGGATCGTCCGGGCGGTTACACCCGCATCATCAAGGCCGGTTTCCGCTATGGCGATGCCGCGCCGATGGCGATCATCGAATTCGTTGACCGCGATGCGGACGCCAAGGGTGCGGACAGCGGTCCGGTCCAGGGTGATGACGAGGACGATTTCGAGGACGCCGCCTGATCAGGCCAGTCCGGTTCCGCTGACGCGGTGCCACTGAGATGTCAGAATGGGGCGGTCCGGGTGACGGATCGCCCCATTTTCGTTTCCACCGAACGCTGGAGTTGGCCCATGCGCAGAATGCTGATCATGCCCTTGCTGGCTTTCGCGGTGACCGTGACGGTCGCTTCCGCCTCCGCACAGACAGTGCCGCACGACCGCACCGCGCTGACGCAGAGTTTCGCGCCGCTGGTGGAGCAGGTGGCACCGGCGGTGGTGAATATCTACGCCAAGCGCATGGTGCGGCAGCGCGCCAATCCCCTGTTCGACGATCCGTTCTTTGGCCGTTTCTTCGGTGATGTGTTCCGGCGCAACCGCCCGAAGGAGGAACGCTCCCTCGGGTCCGGTGTGATCATGGACAGAGCGGGGCTGGTGGTGACCAACCATCATGTCGTGGCGGATGCGGAGGACATCACGGTTGTCCTCAACGACCGGCGGGAGTTCGAGGCGCGGCTGGTGCTGTCGGACGAGGATACGGATCTTGCCGTGCTCTCGATCGAACCGGAGGGTGGATATCTGCCGTTCCTGCGCGTGCGGTCGTCCGACACCATTCGCGTGGGCGATATCGTGCTGGCGATCGGCAATCCGTTCGGTGTCGGCCAGACCGTGACGAGCGGCATCATTTCCGGTCTGGCCCGTAGTCACGTGACCGATTCCGGTGGACCACAGTCATTCATCCAGACCGATGCCGCGGTCAATCCGGGCAATTCCGGCGGGGCGCTGGTCGGCATCGACGGGCTGCTGGTCGGCGTCAATACCGCGATCTTTTCCCGGTCGGGCGGCAGCCATGGCGTTGGCTTCGCCATTCCGGCCGATCTGGTGGCCGCAGTTGTCCAGGCGGCACGCAATGGCACGGGTCTGGTGCGGGCGTGGGTTGGTATGGAGGGGCAGGATCTGACCGCTGATCTGGCCCAGGGTATCGGACGGGAAAAGCCGGGCGGGGTGCTGGTTGCCGATCTCTATCCGGGCGGTGCGGCAGAGCGCGCCGGGCTGCGTCAGGGGGATGTGGTGCTGCGCGTCGACGGGCGCGAGGTCCGGGACCCGGCCGAGATGCAGTTTCGCATCGCGACCCTGCCGATAGGGGGTGAGGTCGACCTGACGGTCTGGCGGCGAGGTGAGACACTTTCACTTGCCCTGCCGCTGGAGGCCGCGCCGGAGGATCCGCCGCGTGACGTCGTGGATCTGACGGGCAGCCATCCGCTGCAGGGGGCGAAGGTGGGCAACATGTCGCCGGCCTTTGCGCTGGAGCTGGATCTGGACCCGATGCAGCGCGGGGTGGTCATCCTTGCGGTGCGGCGTGGCGCGCCGGTTTCGCGCTTCGACTTCCGGCCTGGCGATATCATTCGCGGGATCAATGGACAGCCGGTCAAGGGCACCAGGGGGCTGGACCGTCGGCTGGCCGACGAGCCGGAGCAATGGGTCATCGATGTCCTGCGCGCCGGTCGCGTGCATCAGGTCCGTGCCAGGCGGAATTCATGACCGGCACCCTGTTCGAGGCGGCGGGCGTTGATGACGGCATTCCCCGGCCTCTGGCAGACCGTCTGCGGCCGCAGACGCTGGAACAGGTCGTGGGGCAGGATCATCTGCTGACGGGGGAGGGGCCGATTGCCCGCATGGCTGCGCAACGCAGACCGGGTTCGGTGATTCTCTGGGGGCCACCGGGAACCGGCAAGACCACCATCGCGCGTCTGCTGGCCGGTTCGGTCGACATGGAATTCGTGCAGCTATCCGCCGTGTTTTCCGGCGTTGCCGATCTGCGGAAGGCCTTCGATCAGGCGCGGGTCCGGCGCGGCGACGGGCGCGGCACCCTGTTGTTCGTCGACGAGATCCATCGGTTCAACCGCGCGCAGCAGGACGGGTTCCTGCCGGTGGTGGAGGACGGAACCATCGTCCTGATCGGCGCGACCACCGAGAATCCGTCGTTCGAACTGAATCCCGCGCTGCTGTCGCGGTGCCAGGTGCTGGTCCTGCGGCGTCATGATGATGCGGCGCTGGAGGCGCTGCTGACCCGCGCCGAGGCGCTGATGGAAGCGCCATTGCCGCTGACTGCTGACGGGCGGCTGACCCTGAAGGCCATGGCGGACGGGGATGGCCGCTACCTGCTGAACCTGGCGGAGGAACTCTACCGGTTGGCGCCGTCCTCGCCGCTCGAACCGTCGGAGCTGGCAGAGGCGCTGCAACGTCGCGCACCGATCTACGACAAGGGGCAGGAGAGCCACTACAATCTGATCAGTGCGTTGCACAAGTCGTTGCGCGGGTCGGACTGCGATGCCGCGCTTTACTGGCTGGCGCGGATGCTGGCGGGGGGCGAGGACCCGTTGTTCATCGCGCGCCGTCTGGTCCGCTTCGCCTCGGAGGACATCGGGCTGGCCGACCCGGAGGCGCTGCATCAGGCACTCGCCGCCAAGGCGGCCTATGATTTCATCGGCTCGCCGGAGGGGGAACTGGCACTGGCGCAGGCGGTGCTCTACCTCGGGACGGCACCGAAATCGAATGCTGCCTATGTCGCCATGAAACAGGCGCAGAAGGCCGCCCGCGCCACCGGCTCGCTGTCGCCGCCCATGCATATCCTGAACGCGCCGACAGGCATGATGAAGGATCTGGGGTATGGCAAGGGCTATGCCTATGACCACGATCAGGAAGACGGCTTTTCGGGGCAGAACTACTTCCCCGATGACATGCCGCGACAACAGTTCTACCAGCCGGTGGAGCGCGGCTTCGAACGTGAGGTGGGCAAGCGTCTGGCCTACTGGAACAGGATTCGCGACCGCCGCGCGGGGGAGGGTGAATGATGTCGCCGGGCCTGATCATCGCGATTGCGCTGGGTGGCGCGGTTGGGGCCGTGCTGCGGTATAGTGTGGTGCAGACCACGCTGCGGCTCTGGGGCACGGGTTTCCCGGTGGGCACGCTGGTTGTCAATGTCGCCGGCAGTCTGGCGATGGGACTGGCCGTGGAATGGCTGACCGCGCGCGGCATGTCCGATGCGTGGCGCGGATTTCTGACCGTCGGCCTGCTGGGCGCCCTGACCACCTTCTCCACCTTCTCGCTGGATGTGGCCCTGTTGCATGGGCGGGGTGAGATGGCGCTGGCGGCGCTGTATGTGATGCTGTCGGTGTGCCTGTCCGTGGGTGCGCTGTTTCTTGGATTGTGGCTGGGGCGGGGGATGTTTGCATGAGTGGTGTTCGCCAGGAACGCGTGGGCCGTGACGAGGACGGCATGCGCATCGACCGCTGGTTCCGCAGCCGCTTCCCCGATGTGACACAGGGGCGGGTGCAGAAGATGCTGCGCAAGGGCGAAATCCGTCTCGACGGCGGGCGGGCCAAGGCCGACACGCGGGTGGCTGCGGGACAGCAGGTGCGTGTGCCGCCGCTGGCACCCATGCCGCGTGCCGACCGCAAGCCGCAGACGCGGCCCGTCACATGGACCGAGTCGGAAGCGCGGGATCTGCAGAACCTGGTCATCTATCGCGATCCGGAGGTGCTGGTGATCAACAAGCCTGCCGGACTGGCCGTGCAGGGGGGCAGTGGCATCAGTCACCATCTGGATGGCATGCTGCCCGTGCTGACCTTCGACGCCGACGAGACGCCGCGTCTGGTGCATCGGCTGGACCGGGATACCTCCGGCGTGCTGGTGCTGGCCCGCACCCGGCAGGCGGCGCAATGGCTGACCCGCGCCTTTCGCGACCGGGCCACCGTCAAGACCTACTGGGCCATCTGCATCGGTGCGCCACGACCCGCGGAGGGAACTATCGACCTGCCCCTGCTGAAGGAAGGGGGCAATTTCGGCGAACGGGTGGAGGCGGTGCCGGAGGGCGGGCAGCGTGCCATCACGCAGTACATGACCGTTGCCCATGCCGCGAAACGTGCCGCCTGGCTGGCCATGCGCCCTGTGACCGGGCGGACGCATCAACTGCGCGTCCACGCAGCGGAGATCGGGCACCCGATCATCGGCGACGGCAAGTATGGCGGTGCTGACGCCCATCCCGGCGGCTTTGATGGCCAGCTTCATCTGCACGCCCGCCGACTGGAACTGCGCCGCCCTGACGGGCGCATGCTGGATGTGACAGCCGATCCGTCGCAGCACATGCTGAATGCCATGGACCTGCTCGGCTTCGACCTGAACGATATCGCTGCCGACATCATCTGGCCGGACCCGTGATTGCAAATGGTTACACAACAGTGACCGGCCCCGGCTTGATCGGAGGGTGATCCTGCCGATCTCGGGATCTGTAGATACAGGTGTCGAAGTCACTGGAGTACTTGCCCATGCGTCCTCGCGATCTTCTGACCGGTGTCTCCCTGGCCGCGGTTGCGGTGCTTGTTGCCGGTTGCAGCCTGTTCACGTCGCTGCCGAAGCAGACGAGCACCGCTGAGCGGATTTCCGGTCTGCCGACCACCGGGCTGGATCTGCAGCGCCCTGTCGAGGTGCGCTGGAACAGTCACATGGTGCCGTGGATCACGGCGGAGACCGATGATGATGCGGCTTACGCGCTGGGCCTCGTCCATGCTCACCTGCGGCTGGGACAGATGGAGATCGCCCGCAGGCTGGCTGCCGGTCGCCTTTCGGAGATCGGTGGTTTCCTGGCCGCGGACATCGATGAGACCATCCGCATCATCGGCTACTACCGGGGAACCCGGGAAGCCTTCGAGCGGCTGCCGGAACCGACCCGTCGCTGGCTGCAGCGCTTCACGGACGGCATCAACGCCTATCTGGCACAGCTGACCGACCTGCCGCACGAATACAAGCTGTTCGCCTTCAAACCGGAACCCTGGACCGTCTATGACGTCATGGCGTTCGGTCGGCTCGCGGGATCGGACGTCAACTGGCTCACCGGCATCGGCATGCTGGCTCTCAGTGACCGGCCCGACTGGCCCGATATCTGGGCGCAGGCGATGGCGTTCAACGGTGGTGCAGTGCCAAGCGTAGCGGTCGGCGGCGCGGCGGAGGAGCGGCAGAATGCGGCGCGTCTGGCCGCGATGCTGGACATGATCGGTGCCCATGCCCGCAGTGGCTCCAATGCCTGGGCCGTCAGTGGTGAAAGGTCGGCGAGTGGCAAGCCCGTCCTGGCAACCGATCCCCATCTCGGCATCCTGGCCCCGAACCTCTGGCTTCTGGCCGGGCTCAAGTCACCGGGTCACGAGGCCGTGGGCATGATGCCTGCCGGCCTGCCGGTATTCGGACTGGGACGCAGTCAGCATCTTGCGTGGGGCGCGACGAACCTGCGCGCCCGATCCAGTGATCTGGTTGACGTGACCGACCTGCCGGAAAGTGCCTATGAGATCGAGCGGGAAACGGTCAGGATCCGCTTCGGCCTTGACCGTGACGTGGAACGCAGGATCTCACCCTACGGTCCCCTGATCACCGACAGCCCGCTGGTGAACGATCCGAAGGGACGCCGCATTGCCCTGCGCTGGATCGGGCATCTGCCGTCCGATGAACTGACCGCCTACATCGCAGGCGCGCAGGCGACCAGCATCGCAGAGTTCCGCGCGGCCTTTGCCGACTATGCGGTTCCGGGCCTGGCCTTCGTGGTGGCCTCAACCGATGGCGACATCGCGATTGGTACTGCGGCCAGACTGCCGGGCCGCCCGCTGGATACACCGCGCGACCTGGTGCAGCCCGTCCCGGTCGATGGGGTGGACCCCTGGGATCGCGTGCTCGGGGCGGCGGACCTGCCGTGGATCGTCAATCCGGCAGCGGGCTATGTTGCCTCCGCCAACAATCCGACCGCAAACGCGTCCATCCCCCTGACCCTGTTCGATACGCCGCCGGACCGGATCACCCGGCTGAACGCGCGTCTGGCCACCGCGAAAGCTGTCGACCGCGACTTCATGGCGGAACTGCAGCGCGATACCTATTCCATGTCGGCGGTGTTTCTGCGCGATGCCATCGTGGAGGCCGCCCTGGCGGCTGGCATGGCCGAGCAACTGCCTGCACGGATGGTTGCCTGGGACGGCCAGTACACGGTCGGTTCCGAGGGCGCGCTGCTGTTCGAGGCGATGCAGGCGACCCTGGCCCCGACCGTCTATGACGCCCTGGATGAAGCGGATGTCTTCGATGTGGTCAGCCGCTGGTCCTGGTTCCGCTACAAGCTGGCTGCGGACATTCGCCGCCTTTCAGCGGAACAGGTTCGGGCCATCATGCCCGCCGCACTGGACGCCGCCGCGAAGGCGGATACGGAGTTCGGTGAGTGGGGGCAGATGCATCGCCTGCACCTGCGGCACGTGCTGGCCAACGCACCGGTGCTCGGCGGACGCTACGTCTTTGCCGACGTACCCACTGGCGGATCGAACGAGACGGTGATGAAGTCCGCCCACAATCCGACTACGGAGCGTCACCCGGCCAGTTACGGCAGCCAGGCGCGTCAGATCAGTGACATGGCTGATCCGGATGCGAACTGGTTCGTGCTGCTGGGCGGGCAGGACGGCTGGATGAACGCGGAGGCCTTCGCCGACCAGTTGCCGCTCTGGCAACGGGGCGACTACATCCGCATCCCGCTGACCCGCCCGGCCGTGGAAGCCGAATTCGACAGGGTCACGGTGCTGCGTCGTGGCGGCTGACAAGACAGCCGCCGGTGCCCTGAACTTCGTTCGCCCATGGCGGGAAATTACTCTTATCGAATAATCGCATCCGATATCGTGTTGCCCCCGCAGAGGGGGCGATGAGGTGTCAGTGCATGACCGGTCGCACCCCTGGTAGGCGTAGTTCGTTGAGTAGGGGCATGTGCGATGGGAATTCCGGACACTGATGGTTCACGTGGGGGTGTGACGGAAAGACGCCGCGGTCGCAGGGCCGTGCGATGGCTTGCGGCAGGCATGTCCGCGGCCCTGATCACCTGCTGGTCCCAGGCCGCCACGGCACAGGTCATCGACACGGCAGAACAGGCGCGCGAAGCGTTTCAGGACTTTGCCGAGTTCGTGGAAGAGAACGAGATCGCCCGTGATCCGCGCGCGATATCCTTCCTGGCGAAGTCGATGAAGGGACTGCAGGGCGCACATCTGGCCTTTGCCTTTCTCGATCTCGCCATGACGCTGAACGATCTCGCGCACGGCGTGCCATCCGACACGGACATCATTCTCGGCCAGATCGAGAAACTCGACACCAAGGTGACGCGTCTGAGTGTCGACATGCGGACCCTGTTCTCTCAGGCCAGCAAGGAACTGCAGGACGAGTTTCGCCAGCAGGACAAGCGTGACCTCTTCAACAAGATCGAGGTCCGGTACCGCACGATCAGGTCCTACCAGCGTCGCAACAACTGCCACGTCGAGGCGGAGATCATGCGGGAAGCACATCGTGCCCGCGGTGGCGGAGGAACCGTGACCCGTTGCCGGTTCAAGCCGGCCGCGCCGAGTTACTCCGATACTGCGGACGATTTTCTGGAGATCGGCAAGGAACTGGGGCTGATCTGCAGGCCTTCGGATGGCAGCCTTTCCGTCCTGCGGTCTGTCGCGGATCGTGACTACGGAAACTACACGCGCACGACCATGACACTGCTGCAGATCATCGAGTCGCTGCGCAAGGCGCAGCATGTCGGCGTCTGGATGACAACCCAGAATACCTACCGCGATGCACTTCTCGCGGAAGCGGCCAGGGCGAATATCCACGAACCGTCATTATTGCCGAACGATGATCTGCGGACGAAACTGACAGGTGCGCAACTCACGCGGGTCGAGGCTGCCGTGCGACGCGCCGTCGTGGCGGCGCCGAAGCAGCTTGATCGTGCCTGGGCTGACTGCCAGCGTGCCGCAGAGGAGGTCGGGAAGTCCCTGATGTCGCGGAAGGTGCTGGCGGCGAATGTCGGCGATTATCTGAACGCCACCTTCCTGTCGGGGCGGAATATCGAGGCCGCCCCGGAACTCTATCATGATCGCACCGACACGTTGGCTGCCCGGATGGCGCAGGCGTTGCGCGCGAAGTACTCGGCCCATTCGTGGGTCGTCGTTCTGGTGGAGAATCTCAAGAACCGCTGGAACGGCTGTCCGGGCGGGCGCAACAGCAATTCACCGTTCACCTCCGCGACCCTGAAGGTCACCGGTGAGCCGCTTGTTCGTACCAGCGTGAAAGTGGTGGAGGAGAAAGACGGGGGGACGTCGTGCAACACCTACACGATCAAGCATGAATACGAGGTCTTCGTGCATGGATTCGCACGGCAGCTCCTTACCCCGACCGAGGTCGGGATCGCGCAGAATGGCGCAGCCATTGCTCCAGGGCACGTTCAGGGCATAACGCCCATTCACATCGCCAACGGCAAACTGGCAGTCGATATGGTTGCCTTCCCGGTGGCAGGAATGGTTTCCGTCGCGGCCTCAGCTGACTATGGCCTGAACCGGGGTCATCACGTTGCAGGCGACACGGGTGTGGCCGCCGTTGGCTCCACACGCAAGGTGTTGCTGATGCTGGCTCCGCCTTTCAAATAGGCGGTGCGGGGTCGAGGGCGGCGAGAACCCCGCGCTCACCCGTTCTTGCGGAACGGGTGAGCGCGGTAGACGCCGAGTTCGCGGACGGTGGTGGAGTAATAGCGCAGTTCGTCCAGGGCGCGGGCGACGGCGACGTCGGACACATGCCCCTCGATCTCCGCATAGAACTGCGCCACCGTGAAGCTCATGTCGGTGATGTAGCTTTCCAGCTTCACCACGTTGATGCCGTTGGTGGCGAAGCCGCCGAGCCCCTTGTAGAGCGCGGCGGGTACGCTGCGGACCTGAAACACCAGGCTGGTGATCGCGGGCTCGTCCGGGGGAGAGTCCATGCGCTGACGGGACATGATCACGAAGCGGGTGGTATTGCCGATCCGGTCCTCGATCCGGCTGCGCAACGGCTTCAGGCCGTAGAACTCCGCCGCGAGCGATGATGCGATGGCGGCTTCCTCCGGGTTGTTGCGTTCGGCCACTTCCTGTGCCGCACCCGCTGTGTCGGCCGCCACCACGGCCTCGATACCCAGTTCACGGATGATGTCGCGGCACTGGGCCAGTGCCTGCTCGTGGCTGTAGACGCGCTTGACGCTCTCCAGCGTTGCGCCTTCCGGGGCCAGCAGCATGTGCTGCACGCTCTGGAAGTGTTCGCCGATGATGTAGAGGCCGGAATTGGGCAGCAGATGATGAATGTCGGCCACGCGCCCGCCCAGACTGTTCTCGATCGGGATCATCCCGACGTCGACCGTGCCGGTCTTCACCGCTTCGAAGGCGGCGTCGAAGGTCTTGCATGCCACTGCCTCCGCGTCCGGAAACACTTCCCGGCAGGCCAGGTTGGAATAGGCACCGGGGACGCCCTGGAAGGCGACCGTCTTGGGCGAAACCTGCATGTTCATGGGACTGTGTTTCCTGTCGGGTCGGGAAGTGGTTCGGTTGGTCGGGTCGAGGGGTTGAAGCCTTGGCCGTGGCACCGGCCAGCGACCTGTTTCAGGTACGGCGGCTGGCAAACAGGGCCCGCATCCGCGCCAGATCCTCAGGTGTATCGACCCCGAACGGAATTGTCTGCACCCTTGCGGCATCGATGCGCATGCCGTTTTCCAGTGCCCGCAACTGCTCCAGCTTCTCGCGCTGTTCCAGCGGGCTGGGCGGCAGGGCCACGAAACGCTGGAGTGCTGCCCGGCGATAGGCATAGAGGCCGATGTGGTGCCAGTGGGGACCATCGCCGCCGGGTGCGCGCAGGCGCGTGAACCAGAGCGCGCGGGCTATGTCCTGCCCGGCATCGAAGGCCGTGACGACCTTCACCGCGTTGGGATTGTCCACTTCCGCCGGGTCGTCGATCTCCGCCACCAGGGTACCGATATCGACGCCGTTGTCGGCCTGCAGCGGCGCGAGCACGGCACGGATGGTTTCGGGGTCCAGGGCAGGCAGATCGCCCTGCAGGTTGATGATGGCGTCGTACTGGCCGTCAGGGTCTGTGCGGTTCAGCGCCTCGAAGATGCGATCGGAGCCGGAAGGGTGTGCCGGGTCGGTCAGCACCGCCGTCCCGCCTGCATCCTGCACGACGTCGCAGACTTCCCTTTCCGCCGCCGCCACCACCACGGGACCCAGATCCGCCTCCTGCCCCCGGCGAAGAACCTGCACGATCATCGGCATGCCTTCGATCTCCGCCAGCGGTTTGCCGGGCAGTCGGGTCGAGGCCATGCGGGCGGGTATGATCAGGATCGGGCGCATGGCAGTGTCATCTTCCGGGTGGGGCCGAGGGTCTATGCGGCGTTTGACCGCATCATTCCGAGGGGGGGCGAAAGGGTATCACCAGACGCGTATCGTTGTGGCCCTGCGAGGGGACGCGCGATCACTGGCGCCGCCTGATTGGCATCCAGAAAACCGGAAGGATCGAGCCGTGAAATTCGACATGTTTGAGTTCAACAAGATTGCGGGCGCAGTCCTGTTCACCGTCCTGATCGGCTTTGGTGTGTCGGAGCTTTCCGGCATCCTGATCCATCCTGCCGGTCACAGTGACACTGTCGCCTATCCGGTTCCGGACATTCCGGAGAGTGGCGCTGTCGCGGCGGAAGCCGCCGACGAGCCTGCGGTCTCCATCGGCACGCTGCTGGCCAGCGCCGATGCTGCCAAGGGCGCGAAGGTCTTCAAGAAGTGTGCGGCCTGCCACACCATCGATGATGGCGGTCCCAACAAGGTTGGCCCGAATCTGCATGGTGTACTGGACCGCGACATCGGCTCCATCGGCGGTTTCGCCTATTCGGCGGATCTGGCGGAGCTGGAAGGCGACTGGACCTATGAATCGCTGAACGCGTTCCTGACCAAGCCGAAGGATTTCGCTTCCGGGACCAAGATGGCCTTCGCGGGTATCAAGAAGGATATCGATCGCGCCAACCTGATCCTCTACATCCGTGCGCAGGGTGATGCCGACACACCGCTGCCGGCCGAGTGATCCCGACAACTGCCCCGATACCGGTACCTGATCCTGAACTGATCGCGTTCGCGCACGATCTTGCTGATCGTGCGGGCGCGGTCATCCGGCCGCTGTTTCGCCAGCACCTGGACATCGACACCAAGTCCGATGCCAGCCCGGTGACGATTGCCGACCGCGGGGCCGAGGCGGCGATCCGTGAACTGATCAACGACCGCTACCCGGCGCATGGCATCCTGGGCGAAGAGTTCGGCGCGGAGCGTGCGGACGCCGACTGGGTCTGGCATCTGGATCCGATCGACGGCACCAAGTCCTTCATCTGCGGCTCCGCCCAGTTCGCGACCCTGATCGCGCTGGCCTGGCGGGGGGAGCCGGTGATCGGCATCATCGACCAGCCGATCCAGCGCGAACGCTGGGTAGGTGTTGCCGGCAAGCCAACCCTGTTCAACGGCAAGCCCGTCCAGACCCGCGACTGCGCTGGCATCGACAGTGCAACCTTCTTCTCCTGGGGCGCGGAATGTTTCGAAGGCGACCGTGGTGCCGCACTCTGGCGGCTGGCGGAGGGGACGGCCCTGCGCCGCTACAGCGCCGATGCCTATGCCTATGGTCTGCTGGCGCTGGGCTTCGTCGACATCGTGGCCGAGAACGACCTGAAGCCGCATGACTATCTGGCTCTGGCTCCTGTGGTGAATGGTGCCGGTGGCCGCATCACCGACTGGGAGGGCAATCCGATTCGGTTTGGAACCGGTGCCGAGACGGTGGCCGTGGGTGATCCCGCGCTGCATGCGGAGGTGATCGCCCGCCTGAAAGGTTGACGCGATCACGGTTGCGCGTCTTTCGCCCCGTGCCCAACTCTGGTCATAATGAAGCTGCAAGCCGCTGTGACTGTCGTGAACAGGTGGAGGATGATGCCGGTGAAGCTTTCGGGTTCGAAGACCATTCTGGGTGCCGTCCTGCTGCTGGCTGCGATCGGCATCGATGCCGCGCCTGCACTGGCGGAGAATGTCGAGAAGACCCATGCCCTGTCGCTGCTGGGGGAACCGCAGTATCCGCCAGGCTTCGACCATCTGAGCTTCGTGAACCCGGACGCGCCGAAGGGCGGCACGCTGCGCCTCAGCGCCTTTGGCGGCTTCGATTCCCTCAATCCCTATATCCCGAAGGGCAATGCTGCCAGCGCCGCCGCTCAGGCCATCGAGACCCTGATGGACACGCATCTGGGCGAGCCGTCGGCGGAGTACGGGCTGATCGCCGAAACGGTGGAGGTGCCGGAGGATGACTCCTGGGTCATCTTCAACCTGCGGGAGGAAGCGCGCTTCCACGACGGTTCGCCGATCACCGCCGAGGACGTGGTCTTCAGCTTCGAGCGGCTGCAGGAGGAAGGCGAGCCCTTCTACCGCTACTATTACCGCAATGTCGTCAGCCACGAGATCCTTGGCCCCCGTCGGGTGAAGTTCACCTTCTCCAGTGCCGGGAACCGGGAGCTGCCGCAGATCATGGGCCAGTTGCCGGTGATGTCGAAGGCCTGGTGGTCGACCCGAGAATTCGGCGCCACCACGCTGGAGGCCCCGATGGGCTCCGGTCCCTACCGCGTCTCCGAAGTGGAACCGAACCGCCGCGTCGTGCTGGAAAGGGTCCGCGACTACTGGGGCCGCGACCTGGGTCTGGCGAAGGGCCGCTACAACTTTGACCGGATCCAGTACGAATATTTCGCGGATCGCACCGCGCTGCTGGAGGCGTTCAAGGCCAACGTCTACGACTTCCGGTCGGAGAACAGCTCGAAGGACTGGGCCACGGGCTACGACTTCCCGGCCCGGAAGGATGGCCGGGTAAAGCTGGAACTGGTGCCGCATAGCCGCCCCACCGGCATGCAGGGCTTCATCTACAACATGCGCCGTCCGTTGTTTCAGAACCCGGCGCTGCGGCAGGCACTGGCCTATGCCTTCGATTTCGAATGGGCCAACCAGAACCTGTTCTTCGGGCAGTACACCCGCACCCAGAGCTACTATTCGAACACGGAGCTTGCCTCGGTCGGTTTGCCCTCCCCGGAGGAACTGAAGCTGCTGGAGCCGTTGCGGGGCCAGATCCCCGATGCGGTGTTCACGGAAGCCTATGAGGCCCCTTCGACGGAGGGCAAGGGCGGGCTGCGCAGCAACCTGCGTCAGGCCAACCGGATACTGAAGCAGGCTGGCTACGTCATTCGCGACGGCAAGCTGATCGACCCGGCAACCGACGCGCCGGTGACATTCGAAGTCCTGCTGATCGATCCGGGGTTCGAGCGGATCGTGCTGCCCTTCACGCAGAATCTTGCGCGGCTGGGTGTCGATGCAACGGTGCGGGTCATTGATTCGGCGCAGTACCAGAACCGGCTGCGGGCCTTCGAATTCGACATGGTTGTCGGCTCCCTGCCGCAGTCAGCCAGTCCGGGCAATGAACAGCGCGACTTCTTCGGATCTGTGGCGGCGGATCGGGAGGGCAGCCGCAACCTGATGGGACTGAAGTCGGAGGCGGTGGACAAGCTGATCGAACACGTGATCTTCGCCGATAGCCGCGAAGCCCTGATCACCGCCACCCGCGCTCTCGACCGTGTGCTGCTGCATTCACATCTGGTGATCCCGCAGTGGCATATCTCCGCCAGCCGGATCGCCTATTGGGACAAGTTCGGCAGGCCGGACACCAACCCGTCCTACGGCGTCGACATCTTCGCCTGGTGGGTGGACCCGGAGAAGGCAGCGAAGATCGGGGGCAAGGCACAGTGAGGCAGACTGTGCCCGTTCTGGCGGTGCTCACGCTGGCACTGCTGATCCTGCTGCCGGGGGGGCAGGCGGTTTCCGAACCGCGTCACGGTATTTCCGTCTTCGGCAAGTTGAAGTACGGGCCGGATTTCCAGCACTTCGACTGGGCTGATCCGGCGGCGCCGAAGGGTGGGCTGCTGCGCATCCGCGACCTCGGCACCTTCGACACGGTGAACCTCTACATCCTGAAGGGGCGGCGCCCGAATGCCGTCCAGCTGCACGGGATCCGGCTGCATGAGCGGCTGATGGTGCGATCCTATGACGAACCGGACGCACACTACGCGCTGGTGGCGAAGACCGTGGACGTGGCGGAGGACGGGCGGACGGCGACGTTTCAGCTGGACACGCGCGCCCGGTTCCATGACGGCAGCCCGATCCGCGCCGAGGATGTGGTCTGGAGCCTGAACACGATCCGCGACAAGGGCCACCCGATACTGCGCAGCGTCTTCGCCAAGGCCAGCGCCGAGGCACTCGCGCCGGATCGGGTCCGTTTCAGCTTCGCGAAGGGCGCGCCGCGCGACCTCGCCGTCCGCATCGCGGGCGACCTGCCGATCCTTTCCGCGACGTACTACGAGGCTCATGACTTCACGGAGACGACGCTGGACCCGCCGCTGGGCTCCGGTCCCTATCGGATCAGCAAGGTGCGCTCCGGCAGCAGCGTGGAACTGGCGCGTGTCACGGACTATTGGGCCGCCGATCTGCCAGTCAACCGGGGCCTGTGGAACTTCGATGCCATCCGCGTCGACTACTATCAGGACCGCACTTCGGCCCTGCTTTCCTTCTTTGCCGACGAGTATGACTTCCGGGAGGAGTTCACGTCCAAGAGCTGGGCCACCGAATATGACGACAAGCAGCCGGTGCAGGACGGCCGGATCGAACGGCTGACCCTTTCCGACGGGCGCCCGTCCGGTGCGCAGGGCTGGTTCGTCAACGCGCGGCGCGCGCGCTTTGCCGACGCCAGGGTGCGGCGGGCGCTGGACCTGGCATTCGATTTCGAATGGACCAACAAGAACATCTTCTATGGCCTCTACACGCGGACCGGTTCGGTGTTCGAGAATTCGGAACTGGCACAGGATGGCCCGCCGTCAGCTGCGGAGTTGGCCCTGCTGGAACCCCTGCGCGGGCAGGTGCCGGACGGTGTGTTCGGAGAGGCTTACGAGAGCGCCTCGACGGAGGCACGCGGCGGTATTCGCGGCCAGCTTCGGCAGGCCGGACGCCTGTTGAAGCAGGCAGGCTGGGAAATCCGGGACGGAGCGCTGGTCGACGCGAACGGGGAACCCTTTGCGCTCGAATTCCTGATGTACCAGCCCTCCTTCGAGCGGGTGATCGGCCCCTATGTCAAGAACCTGGAACGGCTGGGAATCCGCGCCACCATGCGCTTTGTCGATGCGGCGCAGTATGTGGAACGGGTGAAGGCCTTCGATTTCGATCTGGTCACGGCCCGCTTCTCACCACCGGAGACTCCGGGGGCCGAACTCTACAGCTTCTGGGGCAGTGCTCAGGCCGACGTGGCAGGCTCCAACAACTACGCCGGGGTCAGGGACCCGGCGGTGGATGCCCTGATCGAGGATGTGCTTTCCGCGCCTGACCGCCCGGCCTTGCTGGCTGCGACACGGGCGCTGGACCGGGTGATCATGTGGAACAACTACATCATTCCCCAGTGGTACAAGGGGGAGCACAATCTGGCCTATTGGGACCGCTTCGGTCGCCCCGCAGCGCCGAAACCCGATTACCATCGCGGCGTGGTCAACAGCTGGTGGTTCGACGCCGAAAAGGCCCGCCGGACCGGAGGCAGGAATGGCGGTTGATCCGATCATGTCGGCGCGTCGGGCGAATCCCGTCTGCATGGCGACCGGTTCGGCGGGAGCGGCCCGTCCATGATCGCCTATATCGTCCGTCGCCTGCTGCTGATGATCCCGACCCTGTTCGTGATCCTGCTGATCAATTTCGCCATCATCCAGTTTGCCCCCGGCGGACCTGTGGAGCAGGTGATCGCGGAGATTCAGGGGACGGCGGTCGGTGCTGGCGCACGGCTGACGGGTTCGGGTGGCGGCGAGGTTTCGGGTGGCGGACAATCGGGGTCCGGCGTTCAGGACAGCAGCTATCGCGGCGCGCAGGGGCTGGACCCGGAATTCATCAAGGAACTGGAGGCCCAGTTCGGTTTCGACAAGCCGCTGCACGAACGCTTCCTGCAGATGGTCGGCAACTACCTCGTGTTCGATTTCGGCGAGAGCTATTTCCGTGACGAGACCGTGGTCAGCCTGGTGCTCGACAAGATGCCGGTGTCGATCTCGCTTGGCGTCTGGACGTTCCTGATCGCCTATCTGATCTCGATCCCGCTGGGCATCCGCAAGGCAGTATCGGACGGTTCGCGCTTCGACATCTGGACCTCCACCATCGTCATCATCGGTTATGCCATCCCTGCCTTCCTGTTCGCGGTGCTGCTCATCGTGCTCTTCGCGGGCGGGTCGTACTGGCAGATCTTCCCGCTGCGCGGTCTCGTGTCGGAGAATTTCGCCGATCTGGCCTGGTACGAACAGGTGATCGACTACTTCTGGCACATCGCGCTGCCGGTGACGGCGCTGACCGTTGGTGCCTTCGCCAACCTGACCATGCTGACCAAGAACTCGTTCCTGGACCAGATCAACCTGCAATACGTGCAGACTGCGCGGGCCAAGGGGCTGGCGGAGAACCGGGTGCTCTATGGCCACGTGTTCCGCAACGCGATGCTGATCGTCATTGCCGGTTTCCCGTCGGCCTTCATCGGCATGCTGTTCACCGGCACCTTCTTCATCGAGGTCTTCTTCAGTCTCGACGGGATCGGCCGACTGGGCTTCGAGAGCATCGTCAACCGGGACTATCCGGTTGTCTTCGGCACGCTCTACGCCTTCACGCTGATGGGTCTGGTCATGACCCTGCTGCGCGACATCACCTACGCCTTCGTCGATCCACGCATTGATTTCGAGGGCCATGATGTCTGAGCCCGTCCGTATTCAGCCGGTGGAGCCGCTCTTCGGACACGGTCGCCCGTTTTCTTCCCCCCTTGCGGGGGAAGTGGCCGCGCAGCGGTCGATGGTGGGTGCAGCCGCAGGCTGCTGCACGGTGGATGGATCATTGCCGTTCGGCCATGCCGACTCACCCCGATCCCGGCCTTCCCCCATCAAGTGGAACGGAGAGTTCGGTCCATCCGGACAATCCGGTTTCCACCGGCGATTGCCCGCCCCGACCGAGGGGAGGGCATCATGAAGATTTCCCCCCTCAACAGGCGGCGGTTCCAGAACTTCCGGCGCAACCGGCGTGGCTACGTGGCGACGATCCTGTTCTTCGTGATCTTCATGGTCACCCTGTTCGCGGAACTGATCGCCAACGACAAGCCGCTGCTGCTGTCGCATGACGGCGAACTCTACGTGCCCTTCCTCGTCGCCTATCCGGAGACCCGGTTTGGCGGTGACTTCGAGACGGAGGCCGACTACCGCGACCCGTTCCTGGAGGAACTGATCGCGGAGAAGGACGGCTGGATGCTCTGGGCGCCGATCCGCTATTCCTACGACACCATCAACTACGACCTGCCGGTCCCGGCTCCCGCGCCACCATCGGCGGAGAACTGGCTGGGCACGGATGATCAGGGGCGCGACGTGATGGCGCGCGTGATCTACGGCTATCGCCTGTCGGTGCTGTTCGGGCTGATGCTGACGGTCCTTTCCAGCATCATCGGCGTCGCCGCCGGGGCCGTGCAGGGCTACTACGGTGGCTGGCTGGATCTGGTGGCGCAGCGTTTCATCGAGATCTGGGAGAGCATGCCCTTCTTCTTCATCATCCTGATATTCTCGGCCCTGTTCGTGCCGGGATTCTGGACCTTGCTGAGCATATTGCTGATCTTCAGCTGGACAGCGCTGGTGGCGGTCGTGCGCGCCGAGTTCCTGCGGGCGCGGAACTTCGACTATGTGCAGGCGGCGCGGGCGCTCGGCGTCTCCAACGGCGTGATCATCTTCAAGCATCTGCTGCCCAACGCGATGGTCGCCACCATCACCTTCCTGCCCTTCGTGCTGACCGGCGGCATCACGGCGCTGACCGGCCTCGACACGCTGGGTCTCGGACTGCCGCCCGGTTCGCCATCGCTGGGTGAATTGCTGGCGCAGGGCAAGGCCAACCTGCAGGCCCCCTGGCTGGGCATCACTGCCTTCCTGGTGCTGTCGCTGATGCTGACCATGGCCATGTTCATGGCGGAGGCCGTGCGCGATGCCTTCGATCCCCGGAAGACGTTCCACTGATGGCGGCGCAGGACACATCCGACACCGCAGGACCGCTGCTGACGGTGGAGAACCTGGCCGTCCGCTTCCATGCGGAGGGCGGGGATGTGGATGCCGTACGCGGTGTCTCCTTCACCCTGAACCGGGGCGAGACCCTGGCTGTGGTGGGGGAGAGCGGTTCCGGCAAGTCGGTGACCGCGCTTTCGGTGATGCAGTTGCTGCCCTATCCCCTGGCTTCCCACCCGACCGGGTCGATCCGGCTGGGATCTGAGGAACTGGTGGGCGCGCCGGACGTCTTCATGCGCTCCATGCGCGGGCGACGGATCTCGATGATCTTCCAGGAGCCGCTTTCAGCCCTGAACCCGCTGCACAATGTCGAGAAGCAGGTGGCGGAGGTGCTGATCCAGCACCAGGGCATGACGAAGACCGCGGCACGGGCGCGGGTGCTGGAACTGCTCGATCTGGTGGGCATCCCCGACCCGGAAAGCCGGTTGGACGACTATCCGCATCAGCTCTCGGGCGGGCAGCGGCAGCGTGTGATGATCGCGATGGCGCTGGCCAATGAACCTGATCTGCTGATTGCCGATGAACCGACGACGGCGCTTGATGTCACCATCCAGGCGCAGATCCTGGAGCTGTTGAAGGACCTGCAGCGGCGTCTCGGCATGGCGATCCTGTTCATCACCCATGACCTCGGCATCGTCCGACGCATGGCCGACCGGGTTGCCGTCATGACCCGGGGGGAGATCGTGGAGGCCGGTGCGACGGCGGAGGTCATGGACAATCCGCAGCACGACTACACGAAGATGCTGCTGGCGGCGGAGCCGAAGGGACGGCCCGAACGGTCCGGGGAGGTGCCGCCCCTGCTGCTCAGGACGGAGAACCTGAAGGTCTGGTTCCCGATCCGCCGTGGCGTCTTCCGCAGCACCGTCGGTCACGTGAAGGCCGTGGATGGCATAGACATTGACCTGGCAGAGGGCCGCACGGTCGGCGTGGTCGGAGAGTCCGGGTCCGGCAAGACCACGCTGGGTCAGGCCATCCTGCGCCTGATCCGCTCCGATGGGGCCATCAGCTTTGACGGGGAGCGCATCGACCAGCGCGGTTACAAGGCCATGCGCCCGCTGCGCCGCCAGATGCAGGTCGTGTTTCAGGACCCCTATGGCTCCCTCAGCCCGCGCCTTTCCGTCGGTGACATCATCGAGGAAGGGTTGCTGGTCCACGGACTGGTGGGGAAGGAAGCATCACGCCGCGACGTGATCGCCGCCGCGCTGGAGGAAGTCGGGCTGGAGGGGGCGATGCAGGACCGCTATCCGCACGAATTCTCCGGCGGGCAGCGGCAGCGGATTGCCATCGCCCGCGCCATTGCCCTGAAACCGCGCTTCATCGTGCTGGATGAGCCGACCTCGGCGCTCGACATGTCGGTGCAGGCGCAGATCGTCAATCTGCTGCGTGACCTGCAGGACCGCTACAACCTCGCCTACCTGTTCATCTCCCATGACCTGAGGGTCGTGCGCGCGCTCTCGGACGAGGTGGTGGTGATGAAGGACGGCAAGGTCGTCGAGCGCGGCCCGGCGCAGCGCATCTTCGACAGTCCGGAGCAGGACTACACGAAGGCCTTGCTCGCCGCCGCCTTCGAACACCGGATGATCGGGGACGGGTAGCGGTCCTATCGCCCGAACAGCATCCGCTTCAGCCGCCCGAACAGGGAGTTCTGGCTTTTCTGCAGCCGGTCGATTGTCTTGTAGGCCTCCCCGACGACAGTCTCGGTATTGGATTGGGCTTCCGCAATCTCAGCATTTTCCGGGAACCTGTCGCGCAGCACTCTCAGGTCGCGGAGCCAGACTTCCGTCAGTTGCTCACCATATGTGAGGAAGGACAGGCCAAGCATGAAGAGCGCCATGGCCAGCGTGGGAGCGTTCTTCTCCGAGACGTTTTCTGCGTCTCCGATCAGACTCTTCATCCGTTCGAATGTTGCCACGGCCTGCGCCGGATCATCTGATTTCGTCTCGGCCTCGATACGGAAACCGATCAACTTGTGCCAGTGGTCCTCCAGTTCCCCGTCGTCAGGGAATTCCCTGTGCAGCTTGCCGAGTTCCTCATCCAGCTGCACGGCGGTCTCGGGCGAGTACTCGCCAACCTCCCGCACCATTTTCATGGCCGACAGCGCCGCGACCGTGCGCCATCTGGGCTGCTCCGGTACAAGGCGACTCATCTCCAGGGCCGCCATGCACAGCATTGCCGCCAGGTCGACGTCGACGGCCACCACGTTGTGCATGATCTGGAAGCAGTCGTCCGGCGTCTGTGTGTCCTCCGGGTCGGGCTGTTCCGTTCCCTGCAGGTAGTCATTGATGTGCAGAATGAATCCCTTGGCAGTCGCCACGTGCTCGTCTGTTTCTGCTTCCTGATCTGCCATGGACACACCTTTCCCGTTCAATTTGAAATGCAACTTATGATTTATGAATATTCATTTCCACACCTTTTTGGGCCTGTCCGGCAGGCGCAACGTCTTGACCCGTCGGGCGAGGGTGGCCAAAAGGGACCGCACCCTTGGAGGACCGAGCGATGACGACCCTGCTGTTCTATTCCGATTCCGATGACATCGGATCGCGCGAGGACTGGTGGCGCGACACGGTGGCGGAGCAAATGCCGGAACTGGAATTCCGGGTCTGGCCGGATGCCGGTGATCCGGTGGAGATCGACTACGCGCTGGTCTGGAAGCCGGAGCCGGGCCTGCTGGCCAGCCTGCCGAACCTGAAGGCGATCCTGTCGCTGGGGGCCGGGGTGGACCACATCTTCGCCGACCCCGAACTGCCGCAGGGGGTGCCGATCAGCCGGGTGGTGAACGAGAACATGGCGCTCAGGATGCGGGAATGGGTGCTGCTGCATGTGCTGTCGCACCACCGCCGCCAGCGGGAATACAACCAGTTGCAGCGCGCGCGCGTCTGGCGCGATCTGGAGCAGCCGCACGCGGGCGAGCGCCGTGTCGGGGTGATGGGGCTGGGGGAACTCGGCGGCGATTCCGCGCGGCATCTGGCTGCCATCGGCTTCGACGTGATCGGCTGGTCGCGCAGCCCGCGCGAGGTGTCCGGCGTCCGCGCGTTCCATGGTCGGGAGGGGCTGAAGGCCTTCCTGGCGGAGACCGATATCCTGGTCTCTGTCCTGCCGCTGACGCCCGAGACCACCAACATGATCGACGCTGATTTCCTGTCGCGACTGCCGCGCGGCGCATCCTTCATCAATGCGGGACGCGGGCAGCAGGTGGTGGAGGCGGATCTGCTTGCCGCGCTGGACAGCGGCCACATATCGGAGGCGACGCTGGACGTGTTCCAGACCGAGCCGCTGCCGGTCACCGACCCGCTCTGGACCCATCCACGGGTCACCGTGACCCCGCACATCGCTGCCTTCACCGACCCGCGCGCGCTGGTGCGGCAGGTGGTGGAGGACATTCGCCGTGTGGAGCGTGGCGCAGAGGTCACCAACCCGGTCGACCCGACCCGCGGGTACTGAGGCGTGGCGGAGTTCGGTATCCGGCGTGCGACACCCGCCGATGCTGAAGCGCTGGTGATCATGGCCAACGACTTCGATGCGGAGGACATGGGCGCGGAGACGCTGCGCCCTTTCACCGTCGCCAATGTCAGCCGCGACATGATCGGACCGGACGCGACCCTGACCACCAATGTGGCCGTGGTGGGTGACCGACTGGCCGGGTTCACCAATCACCTGCCATCCTATCGCTTTGAATCAGCCGAACCGGCGATCTGGCTGGAAAGCCTCTATGTGGTGCCGGAATTCCGGCGCGCGGGTGTCGCCCGTGCCCTGATGGCTGCTGTCGCGGCGGACGCCATTGCCCGCGATGTAGCGGCAATCTACTGGGGCGTGCGCATGGTCAATGACGGCGGCAAGGGTTTCTACCGTTCCATCGATGCACAGAGCGAGAAGGCCGAGATCCTGGCACTCTTCCGCGATCAGATCGGTGCGCTGACCGCCTGAAGCGGGATCAGAACTTCACCCGGCATGGCGCGACCGGCAGGCCTGCGACGCCGATCTCCGTGCGGAAGATGGTGCCGCTCCTGTCATCGGGTCCGCCGACGGAGCCGGTGACGACATACAGATCCTTCAGACCTTCACCACCAAAGGCAACGCTTGTCACCATGGGCAGGGGGCAGGGCAGGCTGTCGCGCAGGGTGCCGTCAGGTTCATAGACATCCACGCGACCGCCGTGGGCGACTGCGACGACCACCGCCCCGTCCTCCGCCACGCACAGCCCGTCGGGGTGCACATCGTCATAGCTGGCAAAGGTCTGCCAGTCCCCGACCTGCCCGTCGTCCACGTCATAGACGCGGACGATGTTGGCACGTGCATCGGAGTGATAGAGTTTGCGGCCATCGGGGCTGAAACCCATACCGTTGGTCAGCAGGATACCGTCCGAAACCGTTCTGACCTTGCCATCGAGATCGATGACATGCAGGTGTCCGGGCTTCTCCGGCTGATCGGAAAAGACCACATAGCCAAGGGAGCCGACATAGAGCCGCCCTGCCGCGTCGGTAGTGAAGTCGTTGAAGCCGATGGCTGAATCCGTCACATCCTTGTCGAGCAGGACCACGGACCGGTCGTCGCCCAGGCCCTTGAAGCAGATGTTGCGGCCACCAACGACGATGCCGCCATCGGCATGTTCCACCATGCCTCCGATGCCCTTGCGGTGTTCGATGACGTCGGTGACCCGGCCTTCGGCATCCAGCGCGAAGACGCCACCATTCTGCACATCGCTGAACAGCAGCCCCCGCCCGTCGATCCACAGGGGGCCCTCGATCAGGCCATAGCCGGTAACGATCTTTTCCATAGGCATATCCTCCTGCGCCAAGCATGGGAGCTGCACCGCGACCGTGCAAGCCGACACGGTGCAGGTCTGGCATCCATGGCAACCGTTCGACGGCTCCGACAACGGTCTTCGCATCTCGTGACAGGCTGATCGGGTTTGTCTATTGAAGCCTCAGAAACGGGGAGGAACCGATGAACGAACTGGACTTCAAGGACCGCCGTGTGCTGATCACGGGGGGAACCAACGGCATGGGCAACGCCATGGCCCATGCCTTTCGCGCGCGGGGTGCCGCGGTCACGGTGACGGGCACGAAACCCGCTGAATCCTACGACACCGATCTGCAGGGCCTGGACGTGCGCCAGTTTGATGCCGGTGATCCGGAGCAGGTGGCGCGGCTGGTGGAATCGATCGAGAAACTGGATGTACTGATCAACAATGGCGGCATGGTGCTCTATCGCGGCCAGGAGTTCGAGGCGGAGGGGTTCCAGCGCGTGCTGGACGTCAACCTGACCGGCGTGATGGGGCTCTGCACCGGCTTCCGGCCCAAGCTGGCGCTGCGCAAGGGCTGCATCATCAATGTCTCGTCGCTGGCGGCCTTCAGCGCCGTCCGGGGCAATCCGGCCTATGGCGCCTCGAAGGCCGGACTGGTCAGCCTGACCAAGACCCTTGCCGTGGCCTGGGCGCGGGACGGAATCCGGGTCAACGGCATCGCGCCGGGCTTCGTGAAGACCAACATCACGCAGGTCAGCCAGGACAACGACCAGATATCCGAAGCCATCGTGCAGAAGACCCCGGCGGGCCGCTGGGGTGAGCCGCAGGACATGGTCGGTCCGGCCCTGTTCCTCGCCTCATCGCAACTGTCCGGTTTCATGACCGGCCAGACGCTGACGGCAGATGGCGGCTACAGCCTGCAGGTCTGACGCGATACTTTCGCCTTAACCGATCTTCAGTTTCACCGGCTGTCCGTGGGGCGTGTTGCGATAGGCGCGGACCCAGTCCTGCGCGCGCAGGTCCAGCGCCTCCGGCGTGGCGAGTGCCTTCGTCGTCACCAGGGCCTCCAGCGCTGCCAGCCAGTGCTGGTAATAGGTATTGCCGAGGTCGGGGTCGCCCGCCGCCTGCGCCGCGCTGATCTGCTGGCTCAGCGTCGTCGCCCACTCGTCCCAGGTGAAGTGGCCGGCGGCATGAAGTTCCAGTGTGATGGCGAAGGCGCTGGCTTCCCAGGGCTCGCGGAAGACAGGTCCCTCCTCGTCACGGGGCAGGTCGGGCAGGGCCTCCAGCGCGGGCAAGGGATCTGTCGTGGCTGCAGTGGTCATGGCGCTTCCAGATAGGGTTCCCAGAGGTCGACCATCACCGAGTCCTGCGCTGCCGCTTCCGGTCCCCAGAGGTCGCGGGCCATGAACTGCACGGTATAGAGATGCTCGCCGCGCCGGATGCCTTTCGCGCTGTCGTCGGCGAAGACATGCCCACCATGCCACAGCACGATCTCCCCCACGTGCCCCCGGACATAGCGGGGGATGCGGGTGTGACCGACGGGGTTCATGTTGCGGGCCAGCACCAGATCGCCGACCTGAAACAGGGGGGCATTGTCGATGTCCATGCTGGTCGGGCCACCGGCGGAATAGACCTTGTCCACGGCTTCCGCGCTCAGGACGCGATAGCTGTCCGGTTCCGGCATCTGGCGCACGGTCGCGGTTTCAAGTTCTTCCGAGGTCAGCAGACCCTTCTCCACCACCTGCCGTGTCAGGGCCTCGATCCATTTCCGGTAGTAGCTGGAGGAAGTATAGAGCGCGGGGTCGAGCGATTCCCGGACCGAACGGGCCTCGTCGATCGACCATTGCCCCAGCGCGCCGCAGGCCAGGGTGAGGGCCAGCGCCTTCCGCTCCCAGGGTTCATGGAACAGCGGCTCGGTCTCTTCCGGTTCCGGGTTGATGGCACCGAAGGCGTGCATCCCGCCCATGTCGTGCGGGCCGTTCATGCCGTGGCTCCGCTGGCAGGCCGGGCCTTCTCGACACCGATCATCGAATTGCGGCTGACCAGCGGGATCAGCTGTTCCATCGTCCAGCCTTCGGTTCCTTCCGGGCGTTCGGGCAGGACCAGGAAGCGCACCTCCGAGGTCGAATCCCAGACCTTCACTTCCACATCCTCATCCAGCACCGTGCCGAACTCCGCCATCACACCACGCGGATCGATCACCGCGCGGCTGCGGTAGGGGGAGGACTTGTACCAGGCCGGTGGCAGGCCCAGCACCGGCCACGGATAGCAGGAGCAGAGCGTGCAGACGACCAGGTGATGCACCTTCGGGCCATTCTCCACGACCACCATGTGCTCTCCCTGGCGGCCGGTATAGTCCAGCTCCCCAATCGCGGCGGTGGCGTTGGCGCGCAGGCGTTCCAGATAGTCGGGATCGGTCCAGGCGCGGGCGACCACATGCGCGCCATTGCGTGGCCCGACCCGGTTCTCGTAGCGGTCGACGATGACATCCAGGGCCTTCGGATCGACCAGCCCCTTCTCCACCAGCAGGGATTCCAGCGCCTGCACCCGCAGCGCCATCTCCGACGGTGGCTCCGTCATCTCGTCACCATGATGATCGTGTGCCATTGCAAACTCCCGTATCCAAGGCGGAACGGGCGAAGCTTGCCACGGACGCCGCCCGGTGTCAGCCTCCGGCTTGTCCGAAGGCAGGAGCATTGAAATGAGCAGGGAAGCAGCATTGGCGGCGGCGGAAAGCTGGATCAGCGACGGGCGGTTCTTCGACGAACTGGCACGGCGCGTGGCCGTCCGCACGGAGAGCCAGAAGCCCGAAAGCCTGACCGAGCTGCATCGCTATCTCGACACCGAGATGCAGCCGGCCTTTGAGGCGATGGGTTTCACCTGCACCAAGTACGAGAACCCGCTCGGTTTCGGACCGGTGCTTCTCGCCACCCGCCATGAAGGCGACGCCCTGCCGACCGTGCTCGGCTATGGCCATGGCGATGTGATCCGGGGGCTGGAGGATCAGTGGAGCAAGGGGGAGGGCCCCTGGATCCTCAGCCGCGACGGGGAGCGGCTGTACGGGCGCGGCACGGCGGACAACAAGGCGCAGCACACCATCAACATGGCCGCGCTGCGCCAGGTCATCGCCACGCGCGGTGCCCTGGGCTTCAACGCCAAGTTCATCATCGAGACGGGGGAGGAAACCGGCTCGCGCGGGCTGCATGAGGTGATTGCCGCCAACCGCGATGACTTTGCCGCAGATGTCTTCATCGCCTCCGACGGGCCGCGGGTGAAGCCCGACCGCCCGACGCTGACCCTGGGCGCGCGCGGGGCGGTGAACTTCGATCTGCTGGTGGACCTGCGCGCCGGGGGACACCATTCGGGCAACTGGGGCGGTCTGATCGCCAATCCGGCGATCATCCTCTCCCACGCGCTGGCCTCCATCACCGGCCCGGAAGGTTCGATCCGCGTGCCGGAGTGGCGTCCGCCCGCGATCGACGCGGTGACGCGCGCTGCGCTGGCCGACATCGAGATCGATGCCGGTGCCGGGGGACCGACCATCGACCGGGACTGGGGGGAGCCGGGCATGACGCCGCCGGAGCGGGTCTATGCCTGGAACAGTTTCGAGGTGCTGGCCTTCAGGACCGGCAATCCCGACCGGCCCGTCAATGCCATTCCGCCGCGCGCCTGGGCGCACTGCCAGTTGCGCTTCGTGACCGGCATCGATCCCGATGACATCGTGCCGGCGCTGCAGCGGCATCTGGCCCGTGGTGGCTTCGGTAAGGTACAGGTGCTGCCGCCGGACGAGAAGAATGCGGGGGCCTTCATCGCCACGCGCACTCGCCCCGACGACCCATGGGTGAAACGCATCCATGCCTCCATGGAGCGCACCATCGAAGCCGCTCCGGCGGTGATCCCGAGCCTTGGCGGATCGATCTGCAACGAGCTGTTCACGGACCTGCTCGGCCTGCCCGCGATCTGGATTCCGCACTCCTATGCCGCCTGTTCCCAGCATGCGCCCGACGAGCATGTGCTGATGCCCTGCATGACCAGTGCGGCCCGGATCATGACCGGTCTCTACTGGGATCTCGGCGCGGCACAGGACGGCGCCGCGCACTGACATGCAGCGCTATCGACTGACCCTGGAATTCGACGGCAGTGCCTTTGTCGGCTGGCAGTACCAGACCAACGGCCTGACCGTGCAGGAAGTGGTGGAGACGGCCATCGGCCGGTTCTGTGCCACGGTGCCGCGCATCATGTCTGCGGGGCGCACCGATTCCGGCGTTCACGCGCTCGGCATGGTGGCCCATGCCGACATTGACCGGGACATGCCCGTGGACCGGCTGTTCGAAGCGCTGAACTTCCACATGCGGCCCCACCCGGTCGTGGTGCGGGAGATCGCGCCGGTGCCGCCGGAGTTCGACGCCCGGCGCAGTTGCATCCAGCGCCACTACGTCTATCGCATCCTCAACCGTCATGCGCCGCCTGCGCTGGATGCGGGGCGCGTCTGGCACGTGGTGAAACCGCTGGACCTCGACCTGATGCGTGAAGGCGCGGCGCGGCTGGTGGGGCACCGGAATTTCGAGAGCTTCCGCTCCGCCCATTGCCAGTCGAAGACCGCAGAGAAGACGCTGGAACGGCTGGAGATCACGCGGGAGGGGGAGGAGGTGCATGTACATGCCTCCGCCCGTTCGTTCCTGCACAATCAGGTGCGCATCCTGACCGGCACGCTGGTCGATGTCGGCAAGCGGCGCTGGACCCCGGATGACGTGACCCGCGCGCTGGCGGCGCGGGACCGTCAGGCGGCGGGGCCGACCGCGCCGGCGTGCGGGCTCTACTTCCTGCGGGCGGACTACCCGCCGGAGACGTCCGGCAACGCCACGTAAGGCGCGACGAGCCGGAGCACCATCAGCGACCAGGCGATGCTGAGCACGAAATCCAGGAAGGCGACACCCATTGCCGCGAACCGGTCGATGCCGAGCACGTCGTGCGCCAGCAGGAAGCGATAGGCGAGGACCATCAGGACAGTCAGGACCATGACGAAGCCGCCGCCCTCCGCGCTCACCAGACCGCTCTGGCTCAGGGCCAGCAGGGGCAGCTGCAGCAGCATGATCCAGACGTGTGACCAGTTGTAGGCCACCACGTATCGGCGCCAGGCGTTGCGCACGCTGAAGAAGCGCGCGATCTCGTGCGAGATCACCGGCCAGACCAGCCAGCCCGCCATGTAGGAGGCGGCTTCGATGGCTGCAACCGCGACAGCATCCTGCGGTGGCTGGTCCAGATAGCTCCGGATGACGGAGATCAGCACATAGAGCGGGGCGATCAGCACGGCGACGAAGAACGACTTCCAGACGCCATCGACCGAGTCGTCCAGCATCCAGGCCGCCGCCCTGTCACGCAGGGCCACGCGCCAGGTTGCCAGAAGCGCGACCGCGATCTCCATCCGGTTGGGGATCAGCATGAGGGGGTGTGGCTCATTTCAGGCGGGCCACCCGGTCCAGCACGGGCAGAATGTATTCCCGGAATTTCTGCGGGTTCTCCGACATGGGAAAATGGCCCAGGTCCTCCATGATCTCCGCTTCGACGCCTGGTATGTCCTTGGCCGTCCGCAGGGTGTCGGTCGGCGTACAGGAGAAATCATACTCACCCGTCAGCAGGAACACCGGACAGCGGGTGGTGTCGATCAGATGGACCCGGTCGCGGAAGTCGGAATCGGCACGATAGAAGTGCAGGTCGCCCCTGAACACGCCCGGCCCGCTGCTGAGATAACCCCAGAGGGTTTCCCAGCGGTAGCGGTCAGGGCTCTGCGGTGCGACCAGGCCGGAGATCATGGCGGCGCAGACCTCGCCCCCGTGCACGTCCGGACGGTTGAGCCATTCCGTGTCGTACCAGGGCTGCTGATGGTCCGCAGCCTCCAGCCCGATCACGGCACGCAGGTCGTCTGCATGGGCATGGGCCAGATGCAGGACGATGCGCCCGCCCATGCTGCATCCCATGACCACCGGACGGTCGAGATCCAGCGCGCTTGCCACGCCCATGATTGCCGCGGTGTAGAAGTCCGTGGTCAGGGCATAGTCCTCGACCTCGTATCCTTCCCACGGCAGGGACTTGCCATGCCAGGGCAGATCGAAGGCGATGACGCGATAGCGGTCAGTGATCGCGGGGTCGAGCATCAGGTGGCGGAACTGCCGCCCGTCCGCGCCCGCCGTGTGCAGGCAGAGCAGCGGAATACCGGACCCCGCCTCCTCGAAGTAGATGCGGCAGGACCGTCCCCCGATCTGAAGTGTCATGTAGCGTCCGACAATGGGCTCCAGCTCAACCATGGTGTCCATCCTCCGCCAGCGTGCGCGGAGCGGCCAGCACCTCCTTGAAATAGCGCAGGTTGGCCATCAGGGGCTGCAGGTTGCCATCGATGCTGGCGCGACCGGACTTGGTCATGGCGAACAGGTCGTGAAAGCCCGGGCGGGGCATCGGGGCCCAGAACCGTTCCCAGTTTTCCTGAGCGCCCCGGATGGCAAATTCATGCGACCGCATCAGCACCGGTCCGCGCACCAGTTCCAGGATCATGCCGCGCTGGATGCTGATGAAATAGGGCACCTCGCCGATCTGCCAGAGCCATTGCAGGTCGATGAAGCGCCCGCGATGCACCAGGGGCTGGTCGGCGTTCACGACATCGGCCAGATGTTCGATGGCATGACTGGCCGGGGGGCCGCCTGCGGTGCTGAGCTTTGCCATGTTCAACGCTCCCAGCGGGGGATCTTCAGGAAACTGTCTCTGGCGGCGGTGCGGATGCGGCTCTCGAAGACCCGACCGTCCCGCATCAGCGTCAGTCCCAGTTCGACACCCGCCGGACCGGCACCCCAGAGCTGGTCATAGAAATCGTTCAGGCCGCCGATTGCCACCTCGTTGACGCGCAGGACGACATCACCCTGCGCCAGCTTGATGGCGGCTGCGGGGCCGGAGGGGGCAACCCCCATGATGATGAGGTGACCGTTCTGCTCCGCCGCATAGACCCCGATCCAGGGCCGCGGAGGGCCTGAGCGGCGACCGTCCAGCAGCAGTTCGTCCAGAACCGGCTCCAGCAGGTCGATGGGGACGAACATGTTGCCGATGGCCTCTTCCTCGCCCTCCCGCGCGTCCTCGACATAGAGCGAACCAACACCATAGAGCAGGCCGTCCAGGCCCAGCAGCGCCGCACCGCCCCAGTTGGGATGCACCGGCATGGTGAACAGGGCCTCTTCCAGCCGGTATTCCCAGTAGCCGCAGAAGCGCCGCTTGCTGACGATCTTCTGCATCACGGTCTCCGCGCCGCCGCAACTCGCCACGACGGTGGAGCCTTCGCTCAGGTCACGCGCGGTGCCGAACTCCAGCACCGGGCGTCCCAGCGGTTCGATGGCGCGCACCAGACCCAGCCCGCTCTCGAAATCATAGGCCACGACATCGGCCTCGATGGGTTCACCATCCGCGTTGAGCACGGCAACGCTCTCCGCCTCCACCACCACATAGCCGATGGTCAGCACCAGACTGTCAGCGCCAATGACGATGCCACCACCCTGACGTTCCGTCCCCAGGATGCTGGCAGTGAAGGCGTCCTCCGGTATCTCGCTCTGGATCGGGGTCAGGGCGCGCCGCGCCGCCTCGAAATCGAACGGCAGGTCCTCGCTGCTTTCAGCCGCCGGCGGACTGACCCTGCCGGTGGGAGACAGCGCCGGATGCTTGTGACCATTGACCTTGTGGCCATTGGTGCGGGGGCCTTCGTCGTGACCGTCGTCAGCCATGCGCGATCACGCCTTGCGGGGCTGCAGGCCCGCCTTCTTCATGCGCCAGATGCACATGTCGATCCGGTCCTGGCCGAAGAAGGCCTCCCCCTTGAACGCCAGTGTCGGCACACCCCAGTGTCCGGCCTTTTCCAGCGCGGCCTCATTGGCGGCGATGGCATCGCCATACTCGCTCTCCCGCCCTGCGATGGTGGCTTCCATGTCGGCGAGATCCAGCCCGGCGCGCGCCGTTGCCTCTGCCAGGTGATCGCCCTCATGCCATTGCTTCACGGCCCGGCCCCAGATCAGGTCCGAAACCTCCGAGATGAAGGCCAGCCCGGCACCGCGATTCACCGCCTCGATCCCCAGCCGCGTCAGGCGGTGGATATGGGGCTGTTCCTTCGGGATGGTGCGGGTCGGCATGTCCATGACCACGGGATCGGGTTCGGGCCAGGAAAACGGCAGCTCCAGATAGTCGGCGACGCGAAACACATCGCGCATCAGGTAAGGCGGCCACAGCGGATTCACTTGGCTGAAGAACTCCGGTGTGCGAATCGCGATGGGGTAGACCGGGCGCACATTGATCTTCAGATCGTACTCCTGCTCCATCTCCCGATAGCGCGGCATGCCGAGGTAGGAGTAGGGGCTGCGGAACGACCAGAACAGGTCGACTTCCATGGTCATTGGCTCGGTCCTTGTATGAATTCCTCCGGCTCCACCGGAACGCCCGGGCAGTCTAGCCGCGGCCCCGTCTGCTTGGCAAAGCGCGTCATGTTGCAGGAAACGGAAAATCGCGCTTGCACAGAACCGGGGCAGTCGCTAGAACGCGCCCTCGGCGGCTGTGAGGTCGAAGCCCAGGTGGCGGAATTGGTAGACGCGCTAGCTTCAGGTGCTAGTTCTGGAAACGGAGTGGAGGTTCGAGTCCTCTCCTGGGCACCACCGCCGACCTTCACACAGCCAATGTTTCGGGGAGTGCCCTGACTGCCTCCCCCGCGTCAATCCTCACGACGCCCGACAAGACGACCCGTGCCCAGGTGGCGAAATGGTAGACGCGCTAGCTTGAGGGGCTAGTTCTGGCAACGGAGTGGAGGTTCGAGTCCTCTCCTGGGCACCATTTCCTGACGATACCATCCCTGATGATTGCTGCCGCGCTGCGGCCCCGGTCGAATCCGGCCTACACGTCGAAGAAGACCGTTTCAGCGTCGCCCTGCAGGTGAATGTCGAACCGGTATGTCGGAACGCCCGATGCGTCCGTTCGCGGCGCGATCAGTGTCTCCCGGCGCTCTGCCGGGACCTGTGACAGTACGGGGTCGGTCGCGTTGGCCGCGGCCTCGTCGGCGAAATAGATGCGGGTGTAGGCGTGGCTCGGCAGCCCGCGCGCAAAGACGATCAGGCTAACATGCGGCGCGCTGCCTTCTGCGGTGATGCCCGGCTTGACGGTGTCGAAGCGAAAACGGTTCTGCGGATCAGTCCCGGTTCCCTGACGCCCGAAGCCGGTGAAGTCGGCATTGGAGCCGCGCGGATCGCCGGGGTGGGCATAGCGGCCCTGGGCGTCCGCCTGCCAGATCTCGATCATGGCATCACTGACCACATCGCCCTGACCGTCGAGAACGCGACCTTCGATGCGGATATGCGTGCCCTCCGTGCTGTCGTCACGGACGGCGCCGTCGGCAATGCTGGTCAGGTCATAGCCGTACTGCTCCGGCGTCAGCCCGTAGGCGAAGAAGGGGCCGACTGTCTGCGACGGGGTCTGCTTCAGGGCCATGGCTCAATCCTCCATCGGGGTGGTGTCGCGTCCGCGCAGGACGATGTCGAAGACATAGCCAAGGGCGAAATCCTGCTCCGTGACATCAATCGAGAAGTCGGCGACCAGCCGATCCCGCGCCGCCTCCGGAATGCCGGTGAAGATCGGATCGAGTGCCAGCAGCGGGTCGCCCGGAAAATACATCTGGGTCACCAGCCGGGTCGCGAAGGCCGGTCCGAACAACGAGAAATGGATGTGGTTGGGGCGCCAGGCGTTGGGGTGATTCCCCCAGGGGTAGGCACCGGGCTTGATGCTGTAGAACCGGTAGCGGCCTTCACTGTCGGTGATGCAGCGGCCGCCGCCGAAGAAGTTCGGATCAATGGGCGCATCGTGCTGATCGACCTTGTGGAGATAACGGCCTGCCGCATTGGCCTGCCAGATCTCGATCAGCGTGTTCGGCTGGGGTCGGCCATTCTCGTCCAGGACCCGACCGGTGACCACGATCCGCTCCCCCAGCGGCTCTCCGTTGCGGCGCCCGTTCCGGGTCAGATCCCAATCCAGATCCCCGACGCTGTCGTGGCCATGGACCGGACCGGTCAGCTCGGACAGGGACTGGCGGATCGGAACCAGCGGCTTCGTCGGACCCCTGAGTGCGGAAGACCTGTACCCGTCTGCACGTGGGTCGACGAACGACGGGTGGGACGACCAGTCGCGCGGCTGGAACGGGGTCGAAGTCATGTCGTGGCTCCTGTAGGTGATCCTGCGCTGTCCAACTTGTAGCCGATCCGGGCGACGGAGCGCAGTTCTTCCGGGGTGGTCGAACGCAGACCGAAGAACTCCAGATAGGCCGGTATCTGCTCGAAAAGCATATCGATACCAACCTGGATTTCACAGCCACGCGCCTGTGCCGCGGCCAGAAAGGGGGTGATCTCGCGCGCCATCACGACTTCGCCGACCAGCGTCGAGGGGGCGATGGCGGAAACGTCCATCGGCATCGGGTCACTGGCGTTCATGCCCAGAGGCGTGGCATTGACGATCACATCCCAGCCGCCGTCGGCAGGGGCGTCGGTCTGCACGGTCAGGTCGGGAAAGAACGCCTTCAGCCGGCTGGCCAGCCTGTCCATGGTCAGGTGGTTGGTGTCGCGCAGGCCGATGCAGGCCGCGTTGGCGTTGGCCAGGGACGCCGAGATTGCCGACCCGACGCCGCCGCTGCCGATCACCAGAACGCGCGCGCCCCGGATCGCACGCCCCTTCCGCCGTACCCCGCGAACGAAGCCCTCGCCGTCGAACATGTCGCCGATCAGTCGGCCATCCGGGCCGCGCCTGACGGCGTTGCAGGCACCGGCGACGGAGACAGTCGTGGTGACCGCGTCCAGCAGGGCCACGGTCGAGGTCTTGTAGGGCATGGTGACGAGCGCGCCGAGGAAGTTGGACAGCCGCGCCACCTGCGGCAGGAAAGTCGCGTAGTCGGCTTCCTGACAGCCCATCGGTATCACGACCGCATCGATGTCGTGCTTTTCGAAATAGGGATTGTAGATCATGGGCGCCATGAAGCTCCCGATCGGCAGACCTAGGTGGGCGATCAGTTTCGTGCGTCCGCTAATCATCCGGCATGTGGGCCTTGTCAGGAACAGGATCGTCAGAGGCCCTGCGCCCGGGCCGGGCTCAGCGCGCCAGTGTCTCCGGACCCGCCATGCGTTCGGCGCGGAAGGCGAGGGAGTCCCGGTCCCAGATGTAGAGGCTCTTGCCCTTCTTCTTCACGATCTCTTCCTGCGCCAGCTGGCCGATGACGCGCGCCACGGTCTCGCGCGTCGTGGAGGCGCGGGCGGCGATGTTGCTCTGGGTCGGCATCGGATAGATCACCCAGGATCCGGGTGTGACCGGATCCTCTTCCGCCAGGCGCAGCAGTTCGAGATAGACACGCTGCACGGCACCGAGCGTCGACAGGTCCATGATCCGCTCGTCACAGGTGCGGATGATCTTGGCCAGCCGCTGCATCACCTGATGCGCCACGCCGGGGTGGTTGGCGACATATTCCATGAAGGCGTTGGGAGCGACGAGCGCCAGCACGCAACTGCCCACCGCGACGGCGGAGGCTGAACGCGACTGGCCGTCGATGGCTGCCAGCTCACCGAAGTATCCGCCCTGCCGGACCGTGGCGTAGGCGATTTCCCTTCCCGACGCCGAGTAGTTGACGATCTGTACCTGGCCTTCGGTAACGAAGAACACGTCACGTGAATCGTTGTTGCGATCCAGTATCTGCTCACCGTTCTTGAATCTGCGCCATGTGCACCGTCGTTCCAGTGCGAGAATTTCTTCTTCCGGCAGTCCCTCAAGCAGTTCAACACCACTCAGGTTGCCCGGAACCTGTTGCTGTGCGGACATTCGACCCTCTGACTTACCCCGTCGCAGGTTCGGCATTTGCCGCCCCTGTCTTCCCATTATCTGCGCAGTATAGCGGAACAGTGCAAGTTGTCCGCAATCCTTTGCTGTGACGTCGGCTCAGTCAGGCTTTCGCCTCAGGCGCTTGACGATTACCGGCACGATCGAAAGAACAGCCAGCGCAACCAGCGCAATAACAACGTCTGTCGTCAGGACGGTGGAGATATCGGGCTCGCCGCCGGTGGCCAGAACACTGTCCAGCCCCCGACCGACCTGCGCGAAGACGAACGTGCCGGGAATGATCCCGATCAGCGTGGCGATGATGAAGGTATGGGTCGGTACGCCAAGGAATGCCGGCACCAG
>Ga0070728_10000934_pt1 | contig 49284 bp, 36 predicted proteins | sample tdDd471_FD_66723 | JGI IMG/M metagenome (GOLD analysis project Ga0070728, IMG submission 66723) | Marine sediment microbial communities from the Atlantic coast under amendment with organic carbon and nitrate - tdDd47.1 | ecosystem: Environmental > Aquatic > Marine > Coastal > Sediment | place... | reverse complement strand
GCCGGTATTCCCGGCCGGGAAGGTGAAACGGTCGTCTTCACCAATCTGCCGGACGGGTCCCGGGTGAGGGTCTTCACGACCGCCGGCGACGACGTGATCAATCTGGGGCCGGACAATCAGACGGGCAACAACATCTACTGGCGTACGGTCAATCGAGAGAACGAACCTATTGCGCCCGGCGTCTATATCTACAAGGTCGAGATGCCTCAAAGGGACGACTACTGGGGACGACTGGTCGTCATCCGCTAGTCGAGTCCAGAACTGGAAAAGAGGGCGATCGACACCTGAATCGCCCTCTTTTTCGTTTTTTAGCCGTCAGCTGAGTGTTATCATGTGCGGCGCATTCCCGCCTATCTGATGGACGGGCTGATGCTGGCGATCGGTTGACTCCGAAGCCGGCTGGGACAAGTAACTTTTTCCCCCTGGAGTGATCATGAGCGGCAAGCGGGTATTTTTCTTTGGTGACGGTCAGGCTGACGGACATGCGGGAATGAAGAATCTGCTGGGTGGCAAGGGTGCCAACCTTGCGGAGATGGTACTGCAGGAGATACCGGTACCGCCCGGTTTCACCATCAGTACCGAGCAATGTATCGAGTATCAGCAGTCCCAGGAACTTTCCGACGCCCTGAAGACCGATGTGCGCGAAGCGCTGGGCAAGGTCGAGGCGGTCATGGGCAAGAAGTTTGCCGACGCGGCCGATCCTTTGCTGTTTTCGGTCCGTTCGGGTGCACGTGTTTCGATGCCCGGAATGATGGATACCGTCCTGAACCTGGGGCTCAACGACGACACGGTCGAAGGCCTGATCACCATGAGCGGCAACGCACGCTTCGCCTACGACAGCTATCGTCGCCTGGTGCAGATGTACGGGGACGTTGTCATGGGTGTGGAGGGTGAGAAGTTCGAGCACGCCATCGATCGTCTGAAGGCCGACCGCAACGTCGAGCTGGATACGGAGCTGTCGGTGGACGATCTGAAGGGCCTGATCGCCAACTTCAAGGAGATCATCCAGGAGGAGGCCGGCGCGCCTTTCCCCACTGATCCCTATGAACAGCTCTGGGGTGGCATCATCGCCGTCTTCGCCAGCTGGAATGCGAATCGAGCCATCGAATACCGACGCATCCACGCTATCCCCGGTGACTGGGGCACGGCGGTGAACGTCCAGGCCATGGTCTTCGGCAACCTGGGTGAATCGTCGGCCACGGGCGTGGCTTTCACTCGTAATCCCTCCGACGGCGAGCGCCACTTCTACGGTGAGTTCCTGGTCAATGCCCAGGGCGAGGACGTGGTGGCCGGTATCCGGACGCCTCAGCAGCTGAATGTGGTTGGGCGCGAGGCGCTGCCTGCCGGCAACGAGGCCAAGGATCTGCCGACTCTCGAAGAGATCATGCCCGAGGCCTACAAGACCCTGCAGGACATCCGGGAACGCCTGGAGACCCACTACTGCAACATGCAGGACATCGAGTTCACCATCCAGGACGGCCGGCTGTGGATGCTCCAGACGCGGCATGGCAAACGGACTGGAACCGCCGCTATTCGGATCGCGGTGGAGATGCAGGCCGAGGGGCTGGTAGATTCCGAGGCGGCGCTGTTGCTGGTGGAACCCGATCACCTGGATCAGCTACTGCACGACCAGATCGACCCCGACGCCGAAATCAAGGTGCTCGGCAGCGGACTACCCGCCTCACCGGGCGCCGCCCAGGGCGTGATCGTTTTCAGCGCCGAGGATGCCGTGACCATCTCGGCTGACGGCAAAAAAGTGGTGCTGGTCAGGCGCGAGACCAGCCCTGAGGACATCGCCGGCATGAATGTAGCCCAGGGCATCCTGACCAGCCGGGGCGGTATGACCAGCCACGCGGCAGTCGTGGCTCGGGGCATGGGCAAGCCCTGCGTCGCCGGTTGCGGCGATCTGTACGTGGATACGGCCAAGGGCGAGATGTCCATCGGCGGCAAGGATTTCAAGGCCGGCGATTCCATCACCATCAACGGAACCACCGGTGCGGTCATCGACGGCCTGCCGGCGCTGGTGCCGCCGCGGCTGGACGATCCGAATCTCAAGACGGTCATGGACTGGGCCGACGCGACGCGCCGCCTGAAGGTGCGTACGAATGCCGACACTCCGCACGACGCCACTCAGGCTCGTGAGTTCGGCGCCCAGGGCATCGGCCTGACCCGGACCGAGCACATGTTCTTCGGCGAGGACCGCATCATGAAGATGCGCGAAATGATTCTGGCTGACGATGTGGAAGCCCGCCGGAAGGCCCTGACCAAGATCAAGCCCATGCAGCAGGAAGACTTTGAAGGGATCTTCCGGGCCATGGACGGATTGCCGGTGACCATTCGCCTGCTGGATCCGCCCCTGCACGAGTTCCTGCCCCACGAAGAGGAGGACAAGCAGGTTCTGGCCAAGGAGATGGGTGTCGATATCGAGATCATCCGTCGCAAGACCGAGGCCCTGCACGAGATGAATCCCATGCTGGGGCACCGCGGCTGTCGTTTGGGCCTGACCTATCCCGAAATCTACGAGATGCAGGTAGAAGCGATTGTCGGTGCGGCCTGTGTCGTGAAGAAGGACGGTGTGGATGTCCGGCCCGAGATCATGATTCCCCTGACCGGTACCCAGCGTGAACTGGGGGACCTGCGGACCATGGCGATCCGGGTGGCCGGAGAGGTCATTGCCGCCCTGGGAACTGAAGTGGACTATCTGGTCGGCACCATGATCGAGATTCCCCGTGCGGCTCTGATGGCGGACAAGATGGCCGAAGTGGCCGACTTCTTCAGCTTCGGGACAAACGATCTGACCCAGATGGCCTTCGGCTACAGTCGAGATGACGCCGGGGTCTTCCTGCCGGAATACGTGCGCAAGGGGATTCTGCCCAGCGACCCGTTCCAGCAGCTGGATCAAGAAGGGGTAGGACAGCTGGTGGAGATGGCGGCGGTCAAGGGCCGGGCCACCAACCCGGATATCCACCTTGGCATCTGTGGCGAGCACGGGGGCGATCCCAGTTCAGTGGCCTTCTGCCATCGGGTTGGCCTGGACTACGTGAGCTGTTCACCGTTCCGGGTTCCTATCGCCCGCCTGGCTGCTGCCCAGGTCGTTGTGCAGGAGAAACTCGAGGCCGGGAAGTAGCCTTCCATGGCGGTACAATGGTCCGTTCCTGCATGGTTGTGGCCCCTGTTGCTCGTTGGAGCAGCAGGGGCCGTCGTCTGGACCGTCCGCGCCTATCAACATACCCGCCCCCTGCCTGATCGCCGCTTGCGTCGTACGCTCATTCTGCTTCGTTCCTCGGCTTTCATTCTGCTCATGGTGGGTGTGGCCGGACCGGTTTTGTCGTTGATCCAGAATCATAGCGTACCGGCTCAGTTGGTTGTCGTGCTGGAGGATTCGGGCAGCATGTCCATCCAGGACGCCCGGCCCATCGTGGATGGAACGACTGAGCCGGCGCCGGAGTTGCTGGCTTCCCGCTGGCAAAGTGCGGCTGCCGTGGCGAGCCGACTCGAGAAGATGATGCAGGATTGGGAGCCGTCGGTGGAGGTCGTTTGCTTGCGGGGCAATGGATTGGATCCATTGCGCGAACTGTCGGTTGTCGATGCCCCGGACATCGTACCGGAAGGACACGGGACCGATCTGGATGCCCTGCTGGCCCAGGTAGGTGGGCGAGTCCGCGGTCACCCGGTGCGAGCGGTGGTCCTGCTGAGCGACGGTCAAGAGACGGTCGGTAATGCGGGGACAGGAACCGGCCAACAGCGGATCACAGGAAAACCCCGGAGTACGAATCCGGGGCGTGCCGGGGACCTGCCTCTGGTCGTGGTTGGACTGGGTGATCCAGCTGGCCCTCCCGATAGACTGCTCAAGGATCTGCGCCACCCCCACACGGCCTTCGTCGGCGACGAAGTAGTGGTTGAGCTCTCGGTTGCCCACCGCTTTGTCGGCGACACTCCTCTGGCACCAGTGCGGGTGCGGCTAACTGGCAGTCGAGGTGTGCTGGTCGATACCACTACCACGGCCTCGACTCTTTCCAGCCTGGAATTGAGTTTCCGTCCGGACTCCACCGGCGTGAACGTGTACCGCCTGGATGTCGATCCGATGGACAACGAGCGATTCCTTGAGAACAATACGGCGTCCATCGCCATTGACGTTCGAAAGGACCGTGCCAAGCTGCTGGTCCTGGCTGCGGTACCTGGCTGGGATGTCCGTTTCCTGGCTCAAGCCGCGGCCATGGAACAACGCCTCGAACTGGCGGTGGTCTACAACAATGCCGATGGCCCGGTTTATGCTGATAGTCTGGCTCGATGGGAGGTTCCGGCCACCGGTCAGGATTGGGACCGTTGGGATGGCGTGGTGCTCGTGGGGTGGACCGGACCCATTTCCCGGCTGGACTGGCCGGCGTTGTCAGAAGCGGTGAACCCGGGCCTCGGTTTACTGGTCATTCCCGGCGGAGGGAGCACAGGTGCCGCCGGTGGCAATGCCCTGGCTCCCGATCCGGAACTTGCCCGGATCCTGCCTGTCACGGCGGCGGCCTGGCGCTGGCAGGTCGGACCGTTTTTCGCGACGGTGGCTGAAGAGCAGGATGGGCATGCGGTGCTGGCCGGGGTCGGCGGTGCCGAAAGCGGTACCGGACCGGGTGTTGGTCTGGGCGGATTGCCACCCGTGCGTTTGATGCTCGGTGGCCGGGTGCGTGAGAATGCACAGACTCTGCTGACCGGCCGGGGCCGGGATGCCGCCGACGATCGACCGGAGCTTCCCCTGTTGGTGCTCGACCGCCGTGGCGAGGGTCGAGTTGCCTGGTTCGGTGGTCGCCGGCTGTGGGAGCTGGCTTTCTGGGAAGATGCTTCGGCGTTGGAGACCGACGGGCCGGTGGATCAGGGAGCGCGCCGACTCCTGCGCAATCTGTTGGTATGGCTGGGTTCGGGTGAAGAAGAGGCCGGACTGCAGTTCAGCGGACACCGCGCTTTCTTCCAGGAGGGCGAGAAGATCCGCCTGGCGGCACAATGGCGAGATATGCGGGGACTTCCCGTGGCGGACCGAGACCTGTCGATGGTTTTGCGCCGCGCCGCGACGCCGGGCGCTGCAGCCCTAGAACAAACCTACGAACTGCAGATGTCGGACCATCGCCGGGGGATTGCAGAGGTCGAACTACCGCCGCTGCCTCCGGGCACCTACACGATTCAGCTCCTTGGCGAGGGCGATCCACCGGTGTTGGGCAACGAAGAGACTCTCGTTGTATCTGGACATTCCATCGAGATGACCCAGGTACGCCAGGATCGTCGCCGACTCGGTCAGCTGGCCGCTAGGCTCTCGGGACAGCATCTGTCGGGAGAAGCCCCCGATCTAGTCGGCGACCTGGCGGCGGCTCTCGAAGCACTGGACTGGTCGGGTCAGGTGCAGGAGATGCGCTCCCGATTCGAACCGGGGAGTGGCTGGCCCTTCCTGGCCGTCGTTGCGGTTCTGCTCGGTTGCGAATGGTTCCTGCGGCGCCGCAACGGATTGCTCTGACCAGGCTGCCAGCCGGGTTTCATCTGATCATTCCTCCCTGAAAGCGCAGTGGGCATGGACCGGCCGTTCGCGTCGGGTAGCACTCGCGTTTGCGCATGGGTGCCTGGAATCCTGGCGGCGTTGCTATCGGCAGCGGAACCGGTGGGCGCCGCCCTGGTGATCAATGAACTCCTGCCCGATCCGGCGGGCAGCGACAGTGGTCGCGAGTTCGTTGAACTTCTGAATACGGGGCCGGAAGCTATTGATTTGCAGGGTGTTCGTCTAGAGTTTGCCAACGGCTCGGTGGGGGCCGAGTGGCAGCTACGCTGGACCGGTGGTTCTGGAGAGAGACTGGATCCGGGAGAGCGGTTCCTCATTGTCGATCGCAACTGGCAAGGCACGGTCCCGGGCGACGGTGAGGTGTGGTTGGGCTTGCAGAATGGCCCGGATGCCATCCGCTTGGTCAATGAATCGGACGTTCTGGACCTCGTGGGCTACGGGTCGCTCACCGACGAACTGTTGTTCGAAGGGACGCCGGTCCCGGTGGTGCCGGGGCGCGCCCTGGCTCGCAGGCCCGACGGCAGAGACACGCAGAACAACGGGGCCGATTTCGTTTCCCATGATGCCAGCCCGGGTGTGCCCAACTTCCTGCCTTTTCATCTCACAGTCGACGGCGTGGTGCTGTCGCCGCCGTCGCTTGATCGGCCGGGACGCGAGGTTCAAGTCGTTGCGCAGGTGACCAATACCGGTACCGAGGAGTTACCAGTTGGTGAGATCCAGCTGAGTGGGGGATTGTTCTCGAGCGGGGCCATGCTCGATGGCTGTGTACCGGGCCAGAGCAGGACAGTAACCTGGATCCTGAGGCCGAACTCTCTCGGCAATTTCCTTTTGTCGGCGGAGTACGTGATCCCGGTGTCACAGGACACGCTGACCGTAGAAGTGGCTCGTCTTCAGGTCGGCCCGAGCTCCCTGATCTTGAACGAGGTGCTGGCCGCGCCCGGGCAAGGACAGGGGGAGTGGATCGAATTGATCACTGCGGGTGGCGCTTCCTGCGAGCTGTCCAACTTCCAGATCCGCGACGAGGATGGTACCTGGCGGCTTCTGCCGAACGTTCGGCTGATGGCCGGTGAGATCGCGGTCGTGGCGCAGGATTCGGCAGCCCTTCTCCTGTGGAACCAGGTCAACTTGATGCACGGTCAGGTCGCCGGTTGCGGCGATGCCGGTCTTGGTAGAATCCACTCCCTGGCGACCGGTTGGCCTTCCCTGAACAACAGTATCCCCGCCGACCGAGACTACGCCGACCGCGTGTACCTGGGCGACGGTGGTGGACACGTCATCGATCACATGGATCTGGGAACGGTCGGTAGGCCGGTTCCGGATGACCGGTCCCTCGAACGGATCTCCGAGCTTCCGACTGACAATCTGGCGGAGAACTGGATGGTGTGCACCGCTCTCTGGAACGCCACGCCCGGTTGTCCGAACAGCGTGGCAGGCTCGGGAGATGGTGATGCGCTCCTGGTCGTGTCGCCGCCGGTGCTGGATCCTCTGGGCGGTGATTCCACCGTTCACCTGCGGTTCAGACTGATGGACCCGGATACCGGTTGGGAGGCGAGAATCTACGACCTCTGGGGCGGCCTGGTGCGAGACCTGGGAGGTGACCGCCACGGTGCCGGACCGCGGGATCTGCTGTGGGACGGTAGCGACGACACCGGCGACTACGTCGGTCTCGGCGGATACGTGGTCTTGCTGGTCCGGCTGGGTCCCGACAGGTCGGCGAGAGGTCGGGAGGTGGCCATGGTTGCTGTGCGATCGGTGGCTCGGTGAAGGCATGGGTCGTGATCTCAATGGTGACGTTCTGCGTCGTGGTCGGCGAGGCGCGAGGCACGGCTGCCGGGCTGAAGGACCTGCAGGACGGTTGGCTACTCGGGGTCGAGGGTATGTGGCGACTCTTCCAGCCGGTTCACATGAATGGCTTGGCGGGCCCTGGGACCCCCGATGGAGTCTGGTTGAGTGCCGGACAATGCCGTCTCTTCGGAATGGCCGCGCTGCCCGTTGTGGAACTGGCGGTCGGAGCTCGCCACAATCGAAGTCGCTGGACCTGGTACGCCAACGCTCATTGGCAGCGTTTGGGCCGTGACCTCTTTCGCGAGGACTCAGTCACCCTGCATGTCGGCGGTGGTCGACGCTGGCTCTGTGGCGCAATGCTCTCGAAGCAAGCAGTGACGGTGGCCGGCCTCCGTGAGGCGAACGAAGCCCAGGCTGCCCTGGAAATCGAAACACCGCCCCTGTGGGTGGGAGCCGCCAGATTGAGAATCTCCGGTCGATTCCACCTGCTGGAACCGCCCGAGTGGTACGGCAAATCCGGGCGCCGGGAGCTGCTTAGGGCCATCATCGAGTGGCCGGGGCTGGCCGTGGCGGCAGCCCTGGATCGGCTATCCGACGGTGCGCCTCGCTTCTCGTTGGACGTCTGGGGGAGATTGAGTGAGCGGATGGCCGTGGGTGTACGGCTGGATCCGGCCACGGGCGTGATGGGCCCCGGACTGGCTGTGCTTCTGCCTCGGATGCTGTTGCGAACCTCCCATGTGGCTCATCCGGAACTGGGACCGACCCACCGGTTCTGTCTAACCGTGGGCTCCGTGGCAGCGGCTCCCCGACGATGAGAGCGCCCCTCAGGCAGCAGATGTCGAATCGGTGGCTATCGGTAGCGTTGCTGATCTACTTGCTTGCCACGAACCTGGTCGGGGCGGCGTACTCGGGTTCGAGGGATGGGCCCGAAGACATGGCTCCGATGGGGGAGGAAACAGAGGCTGCCTTGACCGATCTGGATGCCGCAGGAATCTCGCCGGCGATGACCCCTTTGATACCGGATGATCTGAATGAGTCGACGGTTCCGTCGAACGGACTGGGTGGTAGTCTGGAGTGGCGAGTGGCGGTACTGCCGACCGGGGGCCCCGACATCCTCGGCCGACTGTATGCTGCCTGGCAGGATTCAGAAATTCATCTACGCATCCGGGAGAGACCCGGTGAGCACCGGGCAACCGGAACGATATCGCTTGGCGGCGAGCTGGGGCGGATCTGGTTGGGTGGAGTGGGCTTGGCTCATGGCTTCGGAGTGCTTTCGGCGGCGCCGGGACGCCGCTCTACCCTGGGCGCCAACGTGAGATTGTCTGCCGGCAAATCCCGGATCGTGCGCTGGACCTCGGTCGGTGATCCGGTGGCGGTAACCGGTGGGGCCGGTGAGTTGCGATTGGGGAGCTGGACGGCCCGGCTATTGACAGGGACAGGCCCGTCCGGGTCCGCAACCTCCGGTGCCGAGGTTCATGCTCTACAGATACAATGCGCCGATGCGAACGGCCAATGGTCATTGTTGTGCTCGCAGACCGGGATCGAGCGGGGTGCGAGCCTCAGCGGTGGCCGTCGCGGCGGTGTTGTCGATGGTGGCTTCGAGATTGCCGGCTGGCAGGCGGGTCCTGGATCGGCCCCCCAGATCGCCTGGGTCGTACACCTGGGTAGCCGGCCGTCGCCCGGTGCCTTCGTGGAGTTATCGATTGCCGACGGAGGCGGATCTCGCGGGCCCGCTCGGGGGGGGCGGCCCGTGGCACTCTCCGGCTGGAACGGCACCGGTTGGGCCTTGCGCATGGGGATGCGTGCCAACCGGCGGGGCGGCGTACGGGCTGTGCTCGCCTCTGCCGGGCATCGAGCACATGCTTCATTGCCGCGGCGGTTGCGGTCCCAGCGTTTCGCTGGTGAAGTCTGGTGGCAATGGCGACCGGATCTGAAGCTCTCGGGATTCCTGGGAATCAAGAGCGTGGAGGGTAGGTCCTGGTCCGAGCGATTTCCCTGGGAACTCCCTGAGCTGGATCTCCGCTCCTATCGCTGGCAGCCTGCAGTAAAACTACAATTGCGGCGGCCGACGGGAGTCGTGACCTTTCTCGTTCGGTCCTTGAGCATCGGTGATGGAGGGTCGCCGCTGAGGCGTACCCTGGTAGGAATCAACGCTCGCTGGGAGCCCGCCGAAGGGTGGCTGGCCCGGGGCAACTGGACCTCGGCCTGGGGTCAGACAGTGGATCTGGTCAGCGCCGCGGTCCCGGTCACCGGACTACTGGTCTCTAGGCATTGGGGTCAGTGGCGATCGGAATCCGTAGTGGGCCTTGAGCGTAAAGGACGACGGGGATCGCTCCGGGCGGCCGTTTCTCGGCGTAAATCCGTCCGCGGCATTGGCCAGAGGCCGGTGATCTCGATCTGGGTCTCCGGAAGTGTCAAATGGTAGGAACTTCCTTTCAACTTGTGAACCCCCGGGACGATAACGCGGACAGGGGACCCGATAGCGGGATAGTTGCGAATAGTCACTCCCATACGATGACGACGGGGTTGCACTGATCTTGGGTTCGACAGTCAACAAATCTCCGATTCTGAACCATGCCGCGGCTGAGTCGAGAACCCAGCGGCCGCCCGACGGTGTACTGGACGAACTGTCCCAGCTCGCCTCAGCCCATGACGCGGTGGCCATACGGGCAGCCTCCCTGTTTCAGCAACTGCGCAAGATGCTGGGACAATCCCGTTTGACGACCTGTCTGCTGGGGCTGCAGTACCTTGCTGCCCGGAACGATCCGGACGGGGCCCGTCTGCTGGCTGCCTTCCTGGATGTCAGTACTACCGGAGCCCGCTTGATTCCCCGGGTGCGCGATTTCAGCTCGTCGCGCCGCTTGCAACTGAGCAGGATCTGTACAAATGACCCCAATCCGTTCTGTAACGACTGGTTGCGCAGGTTGGCGGATCTGACAGATCGTGCCGAAGCCCATCTGATAGAACGGGAGGTATCACTACCCCCTACCAGCAGCAACCCCGGTTGCGAGAAGCCCTGGCCGGTGCTCCGGCGGACACTGAAAGACCTTCTGGACAAGGCCAGGAGCGAACAGACACCTGACTTGCCAAGCCGCAGGCTACTGGTGGACCTGTTTCGCCTCGAGGTCGATGCCTGGCAGGAACGCATCAGCCAACTTGCCGGCGAGATCGATCCGTTCCGGATGAGCGCCGTGATCCGTGTGTTGCCCATGTTGAATCGGGTAGACGCCGAGGTTCGGGATTTGCGCCAGCTCATCATCTGGGTGGAGGAAGGCGATTACGAAGCCGTGTTCCGACGCCAGCAATCTCGTGCCCTCGAAGTCATGGATGAACGGGAACATGCCCAACTTGTATCCGCCCTGGCCTCGAGTCCGTCATTGAAACCCCTGGCTGAGCTCTATTCCCGCCTGGCGCCCAATCCGCTACCGATACCCCTGCTGGCTGCCGGGGCCGCGAGGCTGATGGCTCTGCGCGACCAGTTGCGATTGCTGAGCTTCGATCTGCCCGAGCTGGATCTGCTGACAGCGGTCTCGCTGGTTCAGACCCACGCTCAAGGGCGCGAGCTGGCCATACCGGTGGATCAGGAACTGGGGGAGATCCTGGGCGGGATCCTCATGGCGCCTCGTCTCGGCTCCGGAGCAGGCAGCTGGTCTCTGGACGGGCTGGCGCTGACGGACGAGCAACTCGTGCTGTCGTTTCCTTCACTGGGTCTGGGCGACAGATTGTGGGCCAACGACCTGCCGACGCCGGACGAATCGGATCCCAGTTTGAAGCCACCGGTCCCTGCCGGCGCCGGGGATGAGACACAGGATTCCGCGAGCTCCGACGACGAACCGGAGGAAGACGAGGCGGGAGAGGACCAGTCCGCGGCCGCCATCAAGCAGTTGGTGATGAATAGTCTCAACTCGGTGAGTATTCTGCTGGGATTCCTTCGCAATCCCAAGATTGTGGCGATTCCCGGACTGGTGGCGGAGGTCGCTGCCCGGGCCCGTAATCCGCAGATCATCGAAACCATTGCCACGGATCGAGCCCTATATACCGGGTTTGCTAATCGCGAGGTGCCATTGACCTGTCTGCGCAGCCCCTGCAACGTCTCGGTGAAGATCCTGCGCAAGTTCATTCACGTCAAATACGTGACGAAGATCGATCTGAAACGGATGGCGGCGGATAAGGCCGGCTTCCGACGCGAAGTGATCCGTGAGATCGAAAAATACCTCGAAACCCTGACCTGATCCGGTTGACTTGAACTCCTTGGAGGTCTACGTTTTGCCTTGAGAAGGACCGAGTATTCCGGCCCTGGTCCCGGCCTGTTGCGAGGCAGTCGTCCCGCGGGCTAGAGACGGCTGTTCGGTCTGGAATCCCGTCTTCGAGTACAAGGGGAGACTGCCATGCTGGCCAGAAGAATGAAACGACTGGGCACTGAAACCGCTTTCGAGGTTCTCGCCCGTGCCAAGGCTCTTGAAGCCGAAGGGCGTGACATCGTTCATCTAGAGATCGGCGAACCCGACTTCGACACGCCCCGCAATATCATCGACAAGGCAATCGAAGCTCTGCGCTCCGGCTATACCCACTATGGCCCGTCTGCCGGTCTGCCCGAGGTCCGCAAGGTCATCGCCGAGCACATCGCCAGGGACCGGGGTATCGATGTAGGGCCCCAGAACGTGGTCGTGGTGCCCGGTGCCAAGCCCATCATCTATTTCCCGTTGACGGCCCTGGTCGATCCGGGGGACGAGGTCATTTATCCCAATCCCGGCTTTCCTATCTACGAATCGGTGATCGAGTTTCTCGAGGGCAAACCTGTACCGTTGAAGCTGGACGAGGAGAAGGATTTCTCCTTCGATATCGACGATCTACGTGCGCTGGCCAATGAGCGGACGAAGCTGTTGATCATCAACTCACCCCAGAATCCCACCGGTGGAACGCTCAGCTCCGCGGACCTGGACTCCATAGCCGAGCTGGCCAACAAGTTCGATTTCTGGGTGCTGAGCGATGAGATCTACAGCAAGATCCTCTACGAAGGGAAACACGATTCAATCTCGACCCGTCCCGGCATGCTCGAGCGCACGATCATTTTGGACGGCCATTCCAAAACGTACGCCATGACCGGTTGGCGCCTGGGTTATGGCATCATGCCCGAGCCCTTGGCCGCGGCGGTAGCGAAGCTGCAGACCAATTGTACCAGCTGCACGGCTGCCTTCACCCAGATCGCCGGGGCGGAGGCACTGACCGGACCACAGGACGAAGTCGAAGCCATGGTCGCGGAGTTCAAGATCCGGCGCGATCTGCTGGTGGACGGCCTGAACGGTATCGAAGGCATCACTTGCAAGCGACCACGGGGAGCGTTCTACGTCTTTCCCAACATCACCGGACTGGGGCTGAACAGCAAGGAAGTCGAGACGCGTCTGTTGAACGACTTCGGGGTCGCTGCCCTGGCAGGAACTTCCTTCGGGGCGTACGGCGAAGGTTACCTTCGCTTCAGTTACGCCAATAGTCAGGAGAACATTCGCATGGCTCTCGAACGATTCGACGCCTTTGCCGCGTCGGTACGCGATGGCCTCTAGCAACAGCGTCACGGGAACCCGACTCGTCATCGCTCTCGGTGGCAACGCCATCATTCCCGTGGGCCAGGAAGGCACCTTTGAGCAACAACTGGAGATCACTCGACAGACCATGGTGCAGGTGGCTCAGCTGGCTGCCGAGGGATACGAGATAGTGTTGACCCACGGCAACGGACCGGTCGTGGGCAACATTGTGCTGCGCAACGATGCGGGCATGTCTATGCACGGGATTCCGCCCATGCCCATGTTCGTTTGCGGGGCAGACAGCCAAGGTGGTCTGGGGTTCATGCTGCAGCAGGCGCTGCAGAACGCCCTGGGTGCACGGCAACTGGACCGCCCGGTCGCGGCGGTCGTGACGCAGGTCCGAGTGGATCCTGAGGATGCCGCGTTTGCCAACCCCACGAAGCCCATCGGACCGTTCTATGACGAGAATCAGGCGGAGCGCGTCCGTAACGAGAATGGCTGGTCGGTGGTGAAGGACGCCGGACGCGGATGGCGCCGTGTCGTGCCCAGTCCCCAACCCATCGAGGTCGTGGAATGGGAAGCAATCAAGGCCCTGGTGGGAGCCGGGGTGCTGACAATTGCGGTCGGCGGTGGCGGCGTGCCGGTGGTCCGCAACGATGCGGGACAGCTGGAGGGCGTCGATGCGGTCATCGACAAGGATCGAGCCAGCGATCTGCTGGGCCGGTTGATCGAGGCCGACGTGCTGGTGATCATTACACAGATCGACCGGGTGTATCTGCGCTTCGGACAGGATGATGCCGAGGCCTTGGATGTGCTGACGGCCGAGCGGGCGAGGGAATTGCTGGCTGCCGGAGAGTTTCCCGCCGGCAGTATGGGGCCCAAGATCGAGGCGGCGGTTTCGTTCCTGGCCGGTGGCGGGCGGGAAGTTGTCATCACTTCGCCGGAACAGTTCCTGGCGGCGGTGCGGGGTAAGCAGGGGACGCGAATCGTCCCGGCGTGAGATCAACGGTGGTTCTGCAGAACTGTCCCGTGAGTTTCCATTGTTCCCGAAGTAGGCTTGAGGTAGATTCGGTTGGCCCGGGCGGTGACTCCCGTCCGGGTCGACCAGGAGGACTCCGGAATGCCCAGAAAAGTACTCGTCATCGGTTCAGGCGGACGTGAGCACGCCCTGGTGAGGCAACTGGCTGCGTCTCCCCAGAATCCGTTCATTTTTGCGGCGCCCGGAAATCCGGGCACTGCCACCCTGGCTCAGAATGTAGATCTGGATCCCATGCGCCCCGATCTCGTGGTGGCGTTTTGTCTGGATCAGGAGATCGATCTGGTCGTGATCGGTCCCGAGGACCCACTCATTGAGGGGCTCACCGATCACCTGCATAGAGCGGGAATCGCCGTCTTCGGCCCCGGGCTCATGGGTGCACGCCTGGAAGGCGACAAAGAGTTCGCCAAGGAGGTATTGATCTCCGCGGGTGTGCCCACCGCCCACTATCACGCCTTCAGCAGCACCGAAGCGGCTCTCAAGCACCTGGACAAGATCGATTTGCCTGTGGTCATCAAGGCCTGCGGGGCGGCCCAGGGCAAGGGCGTGGCGGTCTGCTCCACCGGCGATGAAGCTGAGCAGCACATCCGCCTGTGTCTGGACGACCAGAAGTTTGGCGGAGCGGGGTTGCGGATCCTCATGGAGGAGTGTCTGTTCGGGCCTGAGCTCTCGGTGCTGATCGTCACCGATGGGCAGGACTATTGCCTCCTCGCCCCCAGCCGTGACCACAAGCGCATTGGCGAGAACGACAGCGGCCCCAATACCGGCGGTATGGGGGCTTTCGCTCCGGTACACCTCACGGCGGAACTATATGCCGAGATCGACGCTAGAATCGTCCTGCCCGTTCTTGCGGAATTGCGTCGCCGGGATATTCCCTACCGGGGAGTTCTGTATGCCGGTCTGATGCTCACCGAGCAAGGGCCCCAGGTCCTGGAGTTCAACTGCCGTTTCGGAGATCCTGAGACCCAGGTCGTGCTGCCCCTGTTGCGAGGCGACTTCCTGGAGTTGTGTACCAGCACGGCCGCCGGAGAGCTGGGAGCCTACTTGCAGGGTTTCCACGACACGGAGGAAGGTGCCCCGGGGGAATGGCCCGGTGCTGGCATGATCACCTGGGATCGTCACTGTGTGGTGGTCGTGGGCGCCTCCGACGGCTATCCCGGGGCCTACATCAAGGATCGCCCCATAGAGTTGCCCGTACATGAAGACGAGGACCGCTGGATGATCCACGCCGGTACCCGGGCGGTCGAAGGTGGCGTCGTCACTGCCGGCGGGCGGGTACTCGGTGCCGTAGGTACGGGAGGGGATCTGGACGGAGCCAGGGCGGCCGCCTACGGTCTGCTGGCCGAGACCCACTTCGAAGGTTTGACATTCCGCCGGGACATCGGTGGCAAGGGAGTGAACGATGGCAAGTAGTCGACAGGCAAGTGCCAAAGAAGCGGCAAGAGTCGTCATCCTGCTGGGCAGCAAGTCCGATCTGCCGGTGATCGAGGGTATGTATCCCCTGTTGGATCGCTTCGGCCTGAGCTACAGGGTGGAGGTGGCGTCGGCCCACCGGCAACCGGAGAAGCTGCGCAGAATCGTGAAGCAAACCGAGAAGACTGGCGCCCAGGTTTATGTGGCTGCCGCGGGTATGGCCGCTCATCTGCCCGGGGTCGTGGCGTCCATGACCGGCAAGCCGGTCATTGGCGTGCCCGTCGCTGCGGGACCCCTGGCCGGCGTCGACGCGTTGCTGTCCATTGTCCAGATGCCTCCGGGTGTACCGGTGGCCACGGTGGCCGTCGGAAGTGCCGGGGCCCGCAATGCCGCCTGTCTGGCAGCACGCATGATCGCTCTGGCTGACAACAAGGTGGCCGCGGCAGTGGCCGAGTACCGCACCGAGTTGGCGCGGGGCGGTCGATGACCGCCGAACCGCAGATCTTGGCAACCTGCGACGCCGCTCGGGTCCTGGACTCGGGCGGCGTTCTGCTGCTGGAAACCGATACGTTGCCCGGATTCCATTGCCGGGTCGATCGTCCAGGGGGAATGGCCAGAATCGTCGATCTGAAGGGCAGAACGCCTGAAAAGCCTTTCCTGCTGCTCGCCGGGTCGCTGGAGCAGGCGTTGGGCGTGTGCGGTCCGTTGGCCGCGAGGCAAGCCAGCTACTGCCGGCAGTGCTGGCCGGGCCCGTTTTCGCTCATCCTGCCCGCGGGAGAGCAGTTGCCTCCCGAAGCCGTTTCGGTCACGGGGGGGGTGGCCATTCGAGTGCCGACCGGCGACAGATTGAGTGCACTGCTGGTCGCCGTGGGTGTGCCACTGGTTTCAACAAGCGCGAATCGGGCCGGTGACGCGCCGTTGGGCGATCTGGCAGATGCCTGGTCGGCTTTTGATGATGCCGTAGACGGTGTCTGGACTTCTTCGCCAGATACCCTCCGGCTCGATGCAGAGTCGCCAGGAGTAGTCCCTGCAGCCAGCGGTCTGGTCGATCTGACGACCTGGCCGCCGCAGGTTCTGAGGGAGGGACCCAGAAAGGCCCCCGATCCGGCCTGCTGACGGTGGCGACGGATCTTGACGGGTCTCGGCGTGGAGTCTAGTTTTCGAAGGTCCCGTGGAAGCCTTCCGGCCGTCGCTCTGGAATCCGCACCCGTGACCTGGAGGATACCATGGCACGGCTGATCCTATTCCTGTGCACCGGCAATACATGTCGCAGTCCGTTGGCGGAAGTGATAGCCCGCCAGAAATTTGCGCACGAAAAGCTGACCTTCGAATCCGCGGGGCTCCAGGCGCTCAGTGGCCAGCCGGCCTCGGAGGAATCTACGGCGATGGCCCGGCAACTGGGATTGGATCTGAGGGATCATAGCTCACGGTTGCTGACGCCGGATCTGCTGGTGGATGTGGCCTGGGTCATCGGGATGACGCGAAGCCACGTCGCGGCATTTCGCTCACGATTTCGGAGCTACTACCAGGGCGCCATGGGGATCCTGGGGGCTCCCGGCGAAGACCTGGCGGTGCTCACCTTCTCGTCCCCCGCCGAGGAGGTCGATGACCCGTACGGTGACGGGTTGGACTCCTTTCGAGCCTGTGCCCTACAGATCGAGCGTCTGCTGGGTGATTGGCATGATGTCTTTGCACGGTTGTCCGCTGCAGGAGAGGATGAACCATGATCGTTGCCATCGGATCGGATCACCGCGGTTTCACCCACAAGAGCCGCCTCGCTGCTGAACTGCTGATTCTGGGCCATGAAGTCCGGGACTTTGGCTGCGATGGTGTCGACTCCGCCGACTATCCGGACCCTGCGCTGGCTGTGGGAGAAGCGGTGTCCGGTGGCGAAGCCGGCGCCGGAGTGTTGATTTGCGGCTCCGGCATCGGCGTGAGTATCGCAGCAAACAAGGTTCGAGGGGTGCGCGCCTCCCTGTGTTTCACGCCGGACCAGGCCCGGACCACCCGCCAGCACAACGATAGCAACGTGCTGTGCCTCAGTGGGGACGGCGTCGACCCGGACCTGGCCATCGTGCTGCTGCGGGCCTGGCTGGAAGCTGAGTTCGAAGGCGGACGCCATGGGCGTCGCGTTGACAAGATCACGGCCTACGAGAACGACCACTTGAAATAGGAGTGACGACCATGTACGACGAAGTGAGGAAAGCGGATCCCGCCATTGCCGAGGTTCTGGACGCTGAGTTGGCGCGGCAGCGAGGCCAGCTGGAAATGATCGCCAGTGAAAACTTCACGAGCCGGGCCGTCATGGAAACCATGGGATCGACCCTGACCAACAAGTATGCCGAAGGCTATCCCAAGAAGCGCTATTACGGAGGCTGCGTCCATGTGGACACCGCCGAGACCCTGGCCAAGAAACGAGCCACCGAATTGTTCGGCGCCGACCGGGCGAACGTCCAGCCCCACAGTGGCTCGACAGCCAATATGACCGCCTATCTCTCGTTCCTCGATCCCGGGGACAAGATCCTGGGTCTCTCCCTGTCGCACGGTGGCCACCTGACCCATGGCCATCCCGTGAACTTCTCGGGGCTGCTGTTCGCGGCGCTGCACTACGAAGTGGATCAGGAAAGCGAGACCATCGATTACGATCGTTTGCGCGAGCAGGCTCTGCGTGAGCGCCCCAAGATGATCGTCGGTGGTGCCAGTGCCTATCCGCGGTTCTGGAACTTCGAGGTGCTGCGCTCGATCGCTGACGAGATCGACGCCATCCTGCTGTTCGACATGGCCCACGTAGCGGGACTGGTAGCCGGTGGCGTGCATCCGAACCCGGTCCCCTGGTGCGATGTGGTGACCTCGACGACACACAAGACCCTGCGGGGACCCCGCGGCGGCCTGGTGCTGAGCAAAAAGGAACATTTCAAGGCCATCAACAAGATGAATTTTCCTGGTATTCAGGGTGGCCCGTTGATGCACGTGATTGCGGCCAAGGCAGTTTGTTTCCAGGAGTGTATGGAGGATTCTTTCAAGGATTACGCAAAGGCGATGGTGGCCAACGCCACTGCGCTGGGCAACGCCTTGAGAGAGCGTGGTTTCCACCTGGTCAGCGGTGGCACCGACAACCATTTGTTGCTGGTCAACGTGAGCAACAAGGGATTGACCGGTAAGGCGATGGAAGAATTGCTGGAGCACGTTGGCATCACCTGTAATAAGAATACCGTGCCGTTTGACCAGGAGAGTCCGTTCGTGACCAGCGGGATTCGTCTCGGCACGCCTGCGTTGACGACCCGAGGCATGGGAACCGAAGAAATGGGTCGGATTGCCGACATCATCGATCGAGCAGTGGCCAACCAGGAGAATCAGGACGCCCTGGACGGGTTGCAGGCGGAATCGGGCGAACTGTGTCGGGCCTACCCCCTGTATCCGGACATGTAGGATCGACGGAAGGGAATCGGACGTGAAGTGCCCGCGCTGCGGCTTGGAAGACGACAAGGTGGTGGACTCCCGGGCCGTGCGAGACGGGCGGGCAGTTCGGCGCCGACGCGAGTGTCTGGGCTGTGGCGAGCGGTACACCACCTACGAGGCGGTGGAAACCAAACCTGTTCTGGTGGTCAAACGCAGCGGCGAAAGGGTGGCCTATCACCGTCCCAAGGTCATCCTCGGAGTGACGAAGGCCTGTGAGAAACGTCCGGTGTCCCTGGAAGAGATCGAAATGATCGTCGACCGGGTCGAACAGCAACTGGCCGGTGCCGGGCGCCGCGAAGTGCCCAGCGAGGTCATCGGTAGCTATGTGCTGGAGCAGATCCGGGAGGTGGATGAGGTGGCCTACGTTCGCTTTGCGTCGGTGTACCGGAGTTTCCAGAACGTGGACGAGTTCTTTGCGCTGCTGGCAGCACTGCGGGAACAACAGGAAGAGGATCAGTGACCGAGCGATTCGATGGTGAGTCCCCGTACGAACCGCCCGATGGTCCCCAGGACCAGATGGGGTTTGACGATTTGAAACCGGCGGCGGACCACCCGGCGGCAGCCGAGGTTGACACCGGTCCTGAGGACGCTCCGGAGGAATCAGATGCCGACTCTCCGGACGTCGACGAGGACGACGGTGGCGATGGTCCTCCCGAGAACCGGATGGGCCTTCTGGATCACCTGGGAGAGTTGCGTTCGGTATTGATCCATTCGTCTCTCGCTGCGCTGGCCGCGACCATCCTGTGCTGGTTCTGGTCGGCGCGACTGGTCGACCTGATGATACGCCCGATCGCCGATGAGGGCATTTACTTCACGGCTCCCAACGAGGCCTTCCTGGTGCGCCTCAAATTGTCGGCTGCGGTGGGGTTGTTCGTGGTGGCACCGTTCATCTTCTTCAAGATCTACGGTTTCGTCATGCCCGGCCTCTATACCCGGGAGAAGCGGGTCGTCACGCCGTTGCTGATCGCTACGACGCTGCTCTTCTACAGCGGGGTTTCCTTTGCCTTTCTGGTGGTGATTCCCCAGGTGATCAATTTCCTGCTCAGTTTCGGGACCTCGGTCATGGAACCGTTGATCGGGGTGGGGCCTTACTTCAATTTCGTCACGCGACTCTGCCTCGCCTTCGGGCTGGTTTTCGAGTTGCCGCTGCTGGTCCTGGCGCTCAGCTGGATCGGCGTCGTCAACCCCCGCATGTTGTTGCGTACATGGCGTTACGCCATCATCGCCATCGTGGCACTGTCGGCTGCCCTCACGCCGCCGGATGTGGTCAGTCAGGTCATGATGGCCGGGCCCGTGCTGGTCCTGTATCTTGGGTCCGTCGTTGTGGCGATCATAGTGACTCGCCGGCGCCGGAATCAGGATTGACACGGACCGGATTTTACCAATACTTGAAAGCCGGATCGCAGGAGCCGCAAACTTCCGAGAGTGGGATTTCATGTCGTTGCTGGACCGAGAACGCATCAAATTGATCACGCTTCAAAAGAAGATCGGTCCGGCGCTGAAGCTGGTGGACGCCGAGTTCCGTCGCATCACCGACGGGGATAGTCCCCTTACCCGCGACATCTGCGACCACATTCGCCAGGGTAAGAGCAAGCGATTTCGACCCACCTTGCTGCTGTTGTCGGCCCAGCAGGCCGATGGAATCGCCGCCGACGCCATCACGGCCGCGGCCAGCGTCGAACTGGTCCACACCGCCACTCTGGTGCATGACGATTTCATCGACGAGGCGTTCACCCGCCGCGGATTGCCTTCGGTCAATCGCAAGTACGGAGCCAGTGCAGCCTTGATCATGGGGGACTACCTCTACAGCAAGGCCCTGCACAATCTCTGCGCGGCTGGTCTCACCGAAGCGGTCGAGTTGCTGGCGCGCACGACAGTGCTGATGAGCGAAGCCGAGATGCTACAACTGGAGCATCGATACGATATGGATATCAGCGAAACGCGGTATTTGCAGATCATCTACCAGAAAACGGCCTCGCTGATCGAGAACAGTTGCCGGATAGGTGTATCGTTCAACGATACCCTGGCGTCGGCCCAAGAGGCCTTCGGGGTGTTCGGTAGCAAGACCGGCCTGGTTTTCCAGATCACTGATGATATCTTCGACTATCTTGGCGACGAGCGCCGGCTGGGCAAACCCACGGGTCAGGATTGGGAAGAGGGGCGCATCACGCTGCCCTTGATTGCTGCCTGGCGTAATGCGTCGGGAACGGCGCGGGAGCGCATTGCTGAGCTGGCAATGCAGCGAGACAGTAAGGATCGCGCGGACTGCTGGCCGGAGGTCAAGGCCTTCGTCATGGATTTTGGTGGTGTGGACTATTCGTTCACCAAGGCCCGCGAGTTCGGCGAAGAAGCCAAGTCGGCCCTCGGCCCGGTGGCTTCGGGGCCGCAGAAGGATCTGCTTGCCGTGGCCGTGGAGTACGTCATCAATCGCCTCAATTGAACCGGAGCGGATCTTCAATGACCGATGAACTAGAGAAGGGCGAGACCCAGGCTGAAGTCCCGGTCCATACCATGCCCGACGATTCACCGGCGTGGGCCCTGGCCGAGCGTGCCAGCTGGCATCTGCTGGACAAGACGGCCCGGGACATCGTCGTGATGGATCTGCGAGGCAGGTCCGATGTCTGCGACTTCTTCGTCGTCGCCTCGGGCCAATCGGACGTCCATGTCAAGGCGCTGGGACGCCAGCTGCCCGATGGCCTGTATCCTGCCGGTCACAAGCCCAAGGGTATCGAGGGCATGGATGATGGTCGCTGGGTCCTGCTGGATTTCTTCGACGTGGTGGTCCACATTTTCCAGGAACAGACGCGCGAATACTTCCAGCTGGAGAAGTTGTGGGGCGATGCGCCGCGGCTGGATCTTGCCCCGAAATGGTTCGCGAGTGAGGCCGTCCAGGCCCGGCACTCGGACCTGACGTTCACCACCCTTGCCGGCAGCGACGGCGCCGACTGAGAAACGGATGGATCATGCTCGAGGATCTTCTGAAAAAGGGTCTGCTGGATTCGGTGGAGAGATATGGTGTCTTCGAGGAAGACGTCGACGTCGTGCTGGAAAAACCCCGGGACAGGGGACACGGTGATCTGAGTACGAATCTGGCCCTGGTCCTGGGCCGACGCCTGAAACGCAAACCGCGGGAACTGGCGGGCGAGATCGCGGCCAACGTCGCATTCCCTCGCGATATCATCGAGTCGGTCGAGATCGCCGGCCCGGGTTTCATCAATTTCCGGATCGCACGGCCCTATCAGATTGAACTGGCCCTGGAGGTCTGGCGACCCGAGGGGGCGCTGGAAGCCATCAAGACCGGCGCCGGCAAGCGCGTGAACGTCGAGTTCATCAGCGCCAATCCTACCGGTCCCTTGAATGTCGTATCGGCTCGGGCCGGAGCGTTCGGCATGACTTTGGTCCGCCTGCTGGACGCCATCGGTTACGACGCGCACGCCGAGTACTATGTCAACGACGCCGGACGCCAGGTCACGTTGTTGGGCCAGTCGTTGCGGGCCCACTACCTGCAGCTGGTGGGTGAGCAGGTGGAGTTTCCGGAGAACGGTTACCAAGGGCGCTACCTGGAGATCATGGCGGGCGAGCTGCTGGAACAGGACACCGAGGCCATTCAGAAAGCCGCCTCGGCCTTCGACGACGAGAGCTTTCAGCGAGTCAGCGCCCCGGAAGGAAACGCTGAGGATTGGCGCCGACTGACAGACGAGGAATCGGTCCGTTGCTTCGCCAAGTATGCTCTGATGAAGATCCTGAGCTGGCAGCGGGAGACTTGCCGCCGCTTCGGGCTGCGTTTCGAAACCTGGTATTTCGAGTCCGAGCTGCACGAGACCAAGCGGATCGAGAGGGCGCTCGAGAAGTTGAAGAAGGTCGGCGCGGTCTACGAGGACGAAGATGCCGTCTGGTTCAAGGCCACCGAGTACGGTGACGAGAAGGATCGGGTAGTGATTCGCTCTGACGGACTGCCCACCTACTTCCTGGCGGACATCGCCTACCACTACCACAAGTACCAACGTGGCTTTGAGCGGGCCATCGACTTCTGGGGTCCGGATCACCACGGGTACATCCAGCGCATGCAAGGGGCCATGGAAGCTCTGGGTGCGCCCCGGGACTGGTTGGAAGTTGAGATCCTGCAGCACGTGACGTTCCTGGAGAACGGTCGGACCTTCGACATGTCCAAACGCAAGGGCCAGTTCGTGACCATGGATGCCCTCATGGACGAGGTCGGAGCCGACGTGGCCAAGTACATCTTCCTGACCCGCAAGCCGAACAGCCATCTGGATTTCGATCTGGATCTGGCCCGGGAACAGTCCAACGAGAACCCTGTCTACTACGTGAAATACGCCCACGCCCGGATCTGCTCGGTGTTACGCAACGCCGCGGCAGCCGGCATCGAACCCGGCGTGCCCACCGCCGAGTCCCTGACTCTGCTGAATGAGGATGCGGAGTGGAATCTGGTGCGCGAAATCATTCGCCTGCCCCAGGTCATCGTGTCGGCGGCGCGCAGCCGGGAGCCCCACCGACTGACGGCCTACGTCTCTGAAGTGGCGGGGCTATACCACCAGTTCTACCACCAGTGCAAGATTCTGGGTGAAGAGAAGGAAATCACGCTGGCCAGGTTGCACCTGAGCCAGATCACTCGCCATGTCCTGGCCCATGTGCTGGGATTGATCGGGGTCGATGCCCCCGAGCAGATGGGAGAGAAGGCCTGATATGTCCATCCTCGTCGTGGGATCCGTCGCATACGATACCGTTGCCACCACTCGCGAGACTCGCGAACGCCAACTCGGCGGCAGCGCCAGTTTCTTTTCCATCGCCACCCTGGGCGCTGCGGAAGTCCGCTGTGTGGGCGTGGTAGGTGACGATTTCAAGCAGGAGGATCTGGACCTCCTGGCGTCCCGCGGGGCCGACGTCTCAGGCATCAAGCGGGTAGCGGGCAAGAGTTTTCACTGGTCTGGCCGCTATCACGACGACATGATTGAGCGCGACACTCTGGCCACGGAGCTGGGTGTGTTCGCCGATTTTCAGCCGGAGATTCCGGAATCCTGGCGCGGTTCCGAGTATCTGTTTCTGGCCAACATCCATCCGAGCCTGCAGGCCCACGTGCTGGAGGCCATGAGTGGGCCGCGGCTGACAGCCCTCGATACGATGAATCTCTGGATCGAGACGACACCGAACGAGCTGCGGACGATCCTGGGCAAGGTGGATGTCCTCCTGGTCAATGACGGCGAAGCGCGGCAGCTGACAGGCAAGCGCAGCCTGGCTCACGCCGCCGAAGCCATCCGCGCCATGGGACCGACCCGGGTCATCGTCAAAAAGGGCGAGCACGGTGCGCTGCTATTCGGCACCGAATCGGTCCTGGCTGTACCGGCAATCATCCTCGACGACGTGGTGGATCCCACGGGCGCTGGGGACAGTTTCGCCGGAGGCTTCATGCGCAGCCTGGCGCTGTCGGGAGCCGACCGGAGTTCCGACGATACTCCGTACCGCCAGGCCATGCTAGACGGGACGGTCACGGCCAGTTTCTGTCCCGAAGGATTCAGTGTCGAGGGGTTGCTGGGAATCGATGACGCGGGCTACCAGAAGCGTATGAACACGTTGCGGGGGATGATGGTGCCCTGACACTCGCCGAGACGGGTTCGGCGGCTCTCCGGCAAGGGAGACCGCCGTCACAAAGGCCGGTATATTTCTGCACATACAAAGATCATGTTGTGGGAATAATTGGCGTGTGATAATATCCGCCTTCGCCCAACCTCTATGTTGGACAAGGAGCACGTTTTGGAGTGGGAACCCAATGAGCGGGATGCCTGGGTCGCCGACGCCCAGCGTTGGATTTGCCAAATCAAGGGCGTACTGCAGTGCAAGATAGATCTGGATTCCGGCGGTGAAGTCGTCGGGGTTCACGTGGTAGCGGGCATGGACCGCGAGCCGCGGCATATTGTCCGCGACGTGGAGAGCCTGCTCAAGGCCCGGCTCGGCATCGACGTCTACTACAAGAAGATCGGAGTCGTCCAGGTCATGGATAATGGGGTGGCGCTGCCGCCGGCACCGGAGGCACCTGCTGCGACTCCCGAGTCCGCTCCCGTCACGCCGCCTGTGCCGGCCAACGGCGTGACCTTCCACCCGCCCGGCGACACAGCATTCGCAGACCAGGACCTGCCTGCCAACGCGAGCCCGTCGGCGATTGGGGACGAGATCCCGCCGCCGCCGCTGGCGCCTGCCGCTCCGCCACCGGAGGAATCCGAGCCGATTCCCGCAGTGTTGGTGGCAGAAGAGATGACCCCGCGCATCGTCTGCGCCGGAGTCGGAGTCATGGCGTCGGATCTCCTGGTTCGAGCGGAAGTGCAACTTCAGGCCGGCGAGCTCGAAGCCCGCGGAACTCTCGAAGGGTCGAATCATGCCGACAGCGATGTTGCTCTGATAGCCCGGGCTACCCTGGATGCCATCGCAGGTCTCATGGCCGAGGAAGTGGTGCTCCATTTGCGTGAGGTGAAGGTCGAGGATCTGGGAGGGCAGAGCGTGATCCTGACCGCCGTCGACGTGGTGGAGGGGCGCCGTACCGAGACTCTCTTCGGCACCTGTTCGACCCGCCACAATCGGCAACAGGGAGTGGTTTATTCGGTCCTCGACGCCCTGAATCGCCGCCTCTCTCTCTACACGCTCAAGTCAGCTGCAGCGGAAGGCTGACCCGGCGGCCGGTTCGCCGCGCTATCGGCCCACACTTGAACCTGAGCCTCCCGGACCTTATCATCTGCTCGAACATGACGATACCCGGTCGCAGGCGCGACCGGCGCAATGACCGTCGATTTGACTGTTTCCCGGAGGCGTCTCATGAAGTATGCCGACAGTGGTGTGAACATAGATGCGGCGACGCGCGCCCTGTCCCGCAGCAAACAAGCGGTTCGATCGACCTGGGACGAACGGGTCAAGAACGAATTGGGAGCCTTTGGGGGCCTGTTCCAGCCGGCACCGGGAGAGCCGCTGCTCGTCGCCAGCGTCGACGGGGTGGGCACGAAGGTAATGATCGCCCGCATGGCGGGACGGTATGACACCGTCGGCCAGGACCTGGTCAATCATTGCATCGACGATATTCTGGTTCAGGGAGCCGAGCCTCTGTTCTTTCTCGACTACTACGCAACCTCCCGTCTCGACGAGGCGGTGCTGCCGGAGATCATCGGCGGATTCGCCCGGGCCTGTCGCGAGAACGGCTGCGCACTGCTGGGAGGTGAGACGGCGGAAATGCCGGGAGTGTACGGCGAAGGTGAATTCGACCTGGCGGGCACGATTGTGGGCCGGGTGCGCCAGGAGGATGTCATAGACGGCAGTCGCATCGCCACCGGCGACACGGTCTGGGGATTGCCCAGTTCAGGGCTGCACACCAACGGCTACACCCTGGCCCGGGCTGTGCTGCTCGACAAGGCCGGCTATGCGGTGTCAGACACCCCAGCGGAATTGGGTGGACAGTCGGTGGCCGACGCCCTGTTGGCGGTGCACCGGAGCTATCTGAATCAGGTGCGATCCATCTGGCAGCAATTCGGTCGCGAAGCAGTCCACGGCCTGGCCCACATCACCGGAGGCGGATTCTACGACAACATCCCCCGGGTGGTCCCGGACGGCCTGTGCGTGCAGGTGGACACGACGGCCTGGCGGGTTCCGGCCGTCTTCTCGCTCATTGCCAGCAAGGGTGAGGTGGCAGACAGCGAGATGTACCGAGTCTTCAACATGGGCATAGGTCTGGTGGTGATCACGCCCGCGGAAGTGGATCTGACCGGTGTGCCGTCACTCGATGCGGTTCGGATCGGCGAGGTCACCGCCGGCGCCGAGAAGGTTTCCGTCCGGTTCTGAGCGTCCAGTGGCATCGCTGGGTGGTCAGCAACGGGGTTTCCTGATGAACCTCCTACTTGGGGATTTATTCGCACTGTCCCACTGTGTCAGTCCGCGTTGCCCCGTGTCCCGGGACACTTGTTGCACCCTATTCCATTTGTTTGGAATGACTTGTCTGTGGTGTTGCGGCCGACCTGGGACACAGTAACGGGTTTCCATAGAATCGCGGGACACTATTGAGACACTCTTGTCCTGCGTTGTGTTGATAACTCTCTGTGTAGCAGGGAGTTGAATGTACGTTGAGTGGTGTCGGCCGTCCTGTAAGTGACGCGTTTGCCATCGATTTCTCCAGCAGGCAATCGGTGAAATCGCCGCGGTCATCAACGCCGTGCCAAAGCTGGCATTGCTCCTGCTTGGTTCCATCCATCGCAGTCTCCAGTCCCGACAACCGCCTGACTGTCGGCAGCGAGGCGCCGCCTGCGATCCTGCTTACTACCAACAATCGCTGGCCGATATCGCGTCTTACTCCGCGAAGCGGCCGAGGGGGGACCTCTGTGGATACGGTAAGATTCTGGGATGAAGAGATTCGTAGCTTTCCCCACGGCATCCAGGGGGCCGCTATCTGGGTTGTTCGCCGGGAAGGGCCTGAAACGGGAGCGCCGCTCCGAATGATGTTCGGCTGGGCATCCGGCCGGGCCCGCAACGAAGGGCTTGCCGGTCGTCCTCCTCTGGGCAGCCTGCAGTCGGCCATGGCCAGCGGACGGGAGGAGTTGGTGGCCAAGGAAGGCTCGACTGCACTCTGGGTCGAACCGTTGCTGGCCGACCACCAGATCAACGGCTGTCTGGGAATCCTTTTCGATTCGGCCGAGCCTTGGCGCGAAGCGGTCTTCCTCTGGGGTCAACGGCTCGGAATCCGTTTGGCTCCATTGCTGGGAAAGTTGCAGCCGGTGCCGGCTCTGGGTCCCGGAGGCGCGGATCCGTGGCAGCCAACCCTGTTTCCGTTGCCTCCGTTGGCACCGTCCGGCGCTGGGCAGGCCGCCGCCGCAACCAACATTTCAGTGACCGGTGGCCAGGGTGATCTGCCCCTGCCCAGACCGGTGACCATCCCGGGCATCCCCGGGTGCATCGGCGTCAGCGTCGAAATGCTTCGGCTGGGAGAGAAAGTGCGGGATATCGCGGCCAGCGGGGTCAATGTGCTGTTGCGAGGCGAGAGCGGGACCGGCAAGGAAATCATTGCCAGGGCCGTGCATCGAGGGAGTGAGAGGCGGACGGGGGCCTTCATCGCCCAGAACTGCGCAGCGTTGCCCGAGACCTTGTTTGAAAGCGAACTCTTCGGCCACCGGGCCGGGGCATTTACCGGTGCCGCAGGTGACAAGATAGGCCTGCTCTCCGCCGCCAGCGGCGGTACCTTCTTTCTCGATGAGATCGGCGACATGCCTTTGGCCTTGCAGATCAAGCTGCTTCGGGTGATGCAGGAGCGGAGAGTCCGGCGCATCGGCGAACTGCGCAGCCGGCCCGTGGACCTACGTTTCGTGGCTGCCACCCACCGGGATCTGCAACAGGAGATCGCGGACGGGAGATTCCGGCTCGACCTCTATTACCGGCTCAAGGTGGTCAGTCTCGAGATACCTGCCCTGCGCCACCGGCCTGAAGATGTGGCGCCGTTGTTTGCGTTCTTTCTGAAGCAGGAGGGGAAAGCAGAGGATAAATATAGAATTACCGAAGAAGCACTGGCCGCGCTGCACTCCCACCGCTGGCCGGGAAACGTGCGTGAACTGGAGAACGAGGTGCAGCGACTCGTTGCTCTTTATCCGCGGACTCTGCGCATCGACATCGCGCATCTTTCACCGGAAATCCAGTCTCGGCGTCCGGGCCGTGTTCAGGCTGCGGATCTCGGAGTACTGCGGGAGCTTGCTGCGGCCAACGAGCTGCTTGAACGCTATCTCATCCGCAAGGCGATCGCGGCGGCAGAAGGTCGCAAGGCTGCCGCTGCCCGTCGGCTGGGGCTGTCGCGACAGGGGCTCTACAAGAAGATCCAACGCTATGGTATGACCGATCTCATCGAGGTCCGCGAACGGGTATCGGAATCCGGCTGAGTGCCCGGACTGGACACTCGAGAGCTGGTCCGGTATTTTGCCGGGCATGAATGACACGAACTTGAATCCATTGCCATGGCGGCAATCCCGTCGCCCATCACTGGACACGGGACTGGTCATGGTCGCCGGTCTGTTGATGACCGCCGGACTTCCGCCGTGGCCTATGACCGGTGCCCTGGTACCCCTGGGCATGGCCCTGCTGTTCGTTGTGCTGGTTCGTTGCGAGCACCCCGGACGCACGGCGTGGATCTTCGCCCTGGTTCACCAGTCCAGCCTGCTGTACTGGCTGTTCCTCTTGGATCCTGCCAAGAGTATTCCCACTCGCGCACTGGTACCGCTTCAAGCCGCGGCCGCCATTGCCTATGTGTCGGTGTTCTACCTGGGGTTGGGCTGGCTGCTGGGACATCTGCGCCGCTGGATTCGCGGGCCACGGGCCCTGTTGCTGATGCCGGTGTTATGGACCGCGATGGAAGCGGCTCGGGCGTGGGGCGAGCTGGCGTTTTCCTGGTGCCTCAGCGGCGCTGCGGTCGTCGACACACCTCTGGCGATCCTTGCCCGGGGAAGCGGTGAGATCGGCGTCGGTTCTAGTCTGGCCTTTCTGGCGGCAGCGTTGTCCGGGCTTTGGTATTGGCGATTCGGCGGCGGGGATCGTCGTGTGATGCTGGTGCTGGCCAGTGGTGCCGGACTGGTGTGGGTGTTGTTGATCGTCGGAGCAGGAGTTCGGCCGGCGGCACCGGCGGCGGGGTCGGAGAATCTGCTGGCAAAACCCCTGGAAGTGGCAGCTATCCAGGCTGACGTGGCCCTGGCCGACAAGTGGGATGACGCCAAGATCGATTCCACGAAAGTGCCCTATGAAGTACTCACCGGCCGCGCTGCCGCCGGTGGCGCCAAACTGGTAATCTGGGCCGAAACCGCCATCCCCGCCTACCTTCGCTTCGAGAAGCCGTTGCTGAACTGGACCCGCCGCATCGTGAGGGATCACGGCGTGTTCCTGTACACGGGTTTTCCCGACGCCGAACGCGCTCCCGACGGCGCTGTCCGACGTTACAACTCCTCGGGACTCTTCGAACCTGGCGGTGGACTGGTGGAGCGCTATGCCAAGTACCACCTGCTGCCCATCGGCGAGGCCATGCCTTTCCAGGCCCTGCTGCCGGCTCTGGCCAAGGTGGACGTTGGGCAGGCGGAGTGGGTTCCCGGCGAAGCGCCGACTCCCCTGGTAGTCGCGACTCCCGAAGGGGACTTCCCCTTCTCGGGACTGATCTGCTTCGAATCGATCTTTTCGAGCCTGGCCCGCAAGTCGGTGCTGGCAGGCAGTCGCTGTCTGGTTGTGATCACGAACGACGGCTGGTTCGGTCGTACGGCGGGGCCCCGGCAACACGCGGCCCTGGCCAGATTGCGGGCCGCCGAGTGCGATGTTCCGGTGATTCGCAGCGCCAACAACGGAATCAGCTTCGTTTGTGATGCCGAAGGTCGGTTGCAGGGGGAACTGGGACTCGGACGACGGGGCTTCGTGCAGGCACCGGTGGTCCTTGGCGGGGGGCGGACCCTGTACGTCAGGTATGGAGCCTGGCCGCTGTTCTGGCTGCTGATCGTCTGGACGTTGTTGCTGCCGTTGTGGCTGCGATGGTTCGACGCGGCCGATCTGGAGGCGGCGATGTGATAGCAGCGAATCGGCACGTATTCACCCACTGCCCCCATTGTCGAGAAACCCTTGTCCAGCAGCTCGAAGGCGGGATTCAGCGTCCTGTTTGTCCGGAATGCGGTTACGTACAATACTTGAATCCGGCGCCCGGCGCCGCGGTGATCGTGCTGCGTGATCGGCGGGTTTGTCTAGTACGCCGGCGTTACGAACCGCGCCGCGGCCTGTGGACCCTACCCACAGGATTCATGGAGTGGGACGAGGACATCGCAACCACCGCCCGTCGCGAAGCCCTCGAAGAAACAGGGCTCGAAGTCCGGATAACGGGTCTGTACGCCGTGGAAACGGGCATCCTGCCCCCCGATCAGCCGGTGGTGGTCGTTTTTTACCGAGCCGTGGAGACCGGGGGACGGCTTGAGGCCGGCGATGACGCGCAGGAGGTCGGCTTCTTTGCTCTGGACGCCCTGCCGGGTCGCATCGCATTCGCGGCTCACCGGAGGGTGCTGGCGAGGCTGAAACAGGAGCTGGAAACCGATCAGGAGGCTACCGGGACATGACGTCTTCCCGAATCAAGGCCGCGGTACTGCTCTCGGGCAGCGGCCGCACTCTGGAGAACTTCCTGGAGAAGATCGCGACGGGCAACTTGCCCCTGGAGATCGTCGCTGTGGTCTCCAGCCGGGGCGATGTGCGTGGGGTAGAGGTGGCCCGGTCCGCGGGGCTGCCCTGCGAGGTGTTCCGGCGCAAAGACCACGCGTCTGTCGAGGCCCACAACACTGCCATCAACGCCTGGTTGCAGCCTTATGACGCGGACGTCATCGTCCTGGCGGGTTACCTCTGCTTCTACATGCCTCCGGTGGGGTTTGCCGGACCGGTGACCAACATTCACCCGGCGTTGCTGCCGCTATACGGCGGCAAGGGATTCTACGGCGCTCGGGTACATCGAGCGGTGCTCGAGAGTGGGGACAGCGAGACCGGCTGTACGGTGCACCTGGTGGACGACCAGTACGACCACGGACAGATACTCGGTCAGCAAAGGGTGCCTGTTGAGCCGGGTGATGACGTGTCCGACCTGGCAGCCCGAGTCTTCGCTGCCGAGTGCGATCTCTATCCCAGAGTACTCGCCAAACTGGCCGATCGGCTCAGATCCCGCTAGCTGGTTCCGTACTCTCCTCGGTCAGGTACCGGTCCAATTCCTGCAGGTCGATGCGCAGCAACGCCGCAGCTTGGCTGCGATCACCTTTGCAATGGGCGACAGTTTGCCGCACCTGGTCCAGCAGGACATCACTCAGCGGTCGTGGGGTGAACTCGGAGCCGACGCCGCCGAGAGCCAGTCGCTCGCGGGAATACTTGGACAGGGCGTCGGCAGCCACTTCTCCAGACTCGGTATTGGCCACCGCGCCGCGGATCAGTTCGCGCAGTTCCTGCAGGTTACCCGGGAATCTATAGCGTGACAGCAACTCCAGAAACTCTGTCGAGAGTCCGCTCAGGTCCTTGCCCGTCTTGCGACACTCCTCGTCGACGAAGCGCTGGGCGATGAGAGGAATGTCGTCGGGGCGATCCCGCAATGACGGGATGCGCAGCGAATGGACCATGACGTGATAGAGCAGATCGCGGGAAAAGGTCTCCTTGAACTGGGGGGCGGTGAGGTCCTGGGAGGAGGCCACAATGAAGCGGACATCGTGGCTACGGATCTGGGTGGAATTGTCGCGGTAGTATTCTCTGCTCTGCAGGGCGGCGTTGAAGCGAAGCTGCACCGGCAGACACATGTGTTCGATGTTGTTGATGAACAGGGTGCCGCCCTCGGCGGATTCCAGTGCGCCGCCGACCTCGTCGGCCTTGCCGCTCCAGTCCTGAGCCCGGCCGAACAGCGCGGCCGAGAACTCGTCGCCCGATAGGTTTGTGCAATCCATGGCGACGAAGGGCTTCTCGGCACGATCCGACGCACTGTGGATGGCGCCTGCCAACCAGCGCTTCCCGGTGCCCCGTTCGCCCCAGATGCAGATTCCCAGGTCGCTCTTGGCCAGGGCTTCGGACTGATGGAACAGGCGGATCACTGCGGAGTTTTCGGTGGGCAGGTGGTTGAAGGCCGCCTTGTTGTCCAATCCCTCGTGAGACAGATCAGCCGGCAACTGTTCGATGGTGCTGTGCAAGGCACCGTGTTCCATGGCGTTGTTCAGGGCGTCGAGCAGATTCTCGTCGTCCACCGGTTTGGTCAGGTAGTCGAAGGCGCCGTGCTTCATGGCCTGCACGGCGAGGTCCACGTCGCTGACGCCGGTCAGGATGATCACCGGAGTGCCGTCGCCCCGGGACTGCATCATTTTCAGGATGTCCATGCCGGTGACGTTGGGCATGTCCAGGTCGAGCATGATCACGTCGAACGCGGTCTCGGCGAGTAGTGACTCCACCTCCCGGGAGTCGTTAATCACAGTGGGTTCGAAGAGCTCGGTCTGCATCAAGAAGACCATGAAGTAGTTCGTCACAGCGACGTCGTCGTCCACGATCAAGATCCGCTTCATCGTCATACTGCCCTCTCCTCGGTGCTCGCCGGGGCCGGGATCTTCACCTTGAAGGTCGTGCCCACGTCAATCTGACTACTGACCGCAATATTGCCGCCGTGTTCCTCGATGATCCGGAAGGCGATGGCCAGGCCCAGACCCGTTCCGCCCTTGGTCCGCTTGGTGGTGAAGAAGGGATCGAATATCTGCTTGCGCGTCTTCTCGTCCATGCCCTTACCGTTGTCGCTGATGGCGATGATGATCTGATCGTCCTCCATCCGTGTGCGCACGCGGATCCGCCCCTTGCGATCATCGGGAATGGCCTGGGCGGCGTTGACGATCAAATTCACTAGAACCTGCTCGATCTTCTGGGAGTTTCCGGTGAAGGGGACGACGGCGTCGCCCAGTTCCAGCTCGATCTCAGCGTGCTTGTGCACCTCGTTCTGGACCAGTCGGGTCGTGGCCCCTATCAAGGTATTTACGTCCACCGTGTCGACAAGCAGCCCTTCGTCCTTGCGGGCGAATCCACGCAGACCGTCGACGATGCCCTTGATCCGTTCGGATCCGTGCATCATATCGTCGACCAGGGTCATGATATGATCCTTGAAAAACGTGTATTTGAGCTTGGCGATCTTCAGATCGGGATTGTCCGCGTAATGGTCGTCGACGATGGGGATCATGTCGGTCAGGGCTTGGCGGACGATCTTCACGTTGCCGCGGATGAACTGGTTCGGATTGTTGATCTCATGTCCGATACCGCTGACCAGTTGGCCCAGAGATGCGAGCTTGTCCGCCTGCTGGATCTGTTGCTCGTAGGTCTTCTCCAGGGTGATGTCCCGGAAGAATTCCAGGATGCCGTCCACTTCCTCGTTCTGGTTGTACACAGGCAGCATATGGACCTGGAGGTAGCGTTCGTCCTTGCGCATGGTGATGGTGATCGGAGTCTTGTTCCGGATGACGCTCTGCAGCCGGCAGTCCTCGCAGGGTTTGTCCCGATTGAAGTAGGTCCGATAGCACTTTTCGCCACGCTCGATCTCGGGCTGGTTCGTCATCACCACGTTCAGGTTCAAGTCCATCAGCATGACCGGGTCGGGAATGGCCTGGAACATGGTCTCCAGCCGCCGGCTGGCCTCGCCCCAATCGTGGTTGACGCGGTTGAGGTAGGAATCGGCCGTGCTCAGCTTCTGCTTCTGGGACTCCAGCTCCTCTTCGCGGTCCTTGACCTCACTCTCGAGCTTGCGCAGTGTGGCCTGGAAGATCTTCTGCTCTTCCATCGTCAGTGAGACCGCCTCCGCCAGTTCCTTTTTCTCCAGGGCCGAACTCAGCATGCGTCCGATCTCTCCGAGCATTCGTTGCTCTTCAGGCAATAGGGCGTGGGTGCTGTCCGGATACCCGATGCGAATCTCGCCCTTGGGAATCTTGTTGACGATCAACGCGACGCTGATGTACTCGTCCCGCTCCAGATCGTGACCGTAGGGAGTACCGTTGTACACGGAATGGACGATGGCATGTTCGGGGAAGCGCATCCCCGGGGCCAGGTACTCGTCGAGACGTCCGAAGAAATCGGTGATCGTAGGGGAGGCCTCGATCCACTCGGCAACCGAGTAGAGACAGGACAATTCCTTGATCCGTTCCTCTTTCTCCCAGTCGTCCGGTTTGGCCAGGGTGTCCAGGGGGGCGCCGCAGAACAGGTAGATGGTTCCGGCGTCGCCGGATACCGTCCGGGCATGCATGGGTAGGGAAGTGGCGCCGCGCCGTAGGGTCGATAGCTGAGCGCGTACCTTTCGCTTGCCGCCCTTCAGGGAGTCAATGGACCTGCGAAACGAGATCTGGGAAGCCGGTCCCAGCACGTCGGTGAGACCCAGGTTGGTCGTTAGAGCGTCGGGGGGCCAGAAATCATTCTGCAGTTGAATACTGGTGTGGATGACCTGCTCGTCTTCGTCCACGGCCAGGAGATAGACGAAATCCTCTTCGATGAGTGAGAATAGAGCCTCGATACTGATCATGGGCGATGACTCCTTAAGCCACCAGCCGAGGGAAGCCACAGGTATGACCCGTGGCTTCCCGGCCGATTGGATACACTGGCGTCACAGTCGGAGAAAGCCCCCGCTACTGGACACGGAACCGCTCGGTACCTACCTCCCTGATATCCTTCCGATACTTCTGACTATGGGTCATGGGAGGCTGAATGGACGAAGCCTTGGCGTCGGATTCTACCGCAATCAGTTTGCTCTGGCCATCCCAGTTCCGCGCCTGGCCGGTGTTCCAGTAGAACGGTGTCAAATCGCCCAGCTTGGCGGTAACCAGCTGGTCGATCTCGGTCTCGATATCCGTACCGACCTCGAGGGAAAAGGCCCGGCCCACGGCGGCGAGGATTTCCACGCCCGAATATCCCGACGGGGCCGCCACGGCGGCGGAATACTTCTGCACTCGACCCTCGAAGTTGCAGCGTGTCCCCGCTGTTTCCAGGAACGTCGTACCGGGCAGGGTCACATCGGCGAACCGTGTGGTCTCGGTCTGGGTCCAGTCCACTGCCGCCAGGAATTCCACATTGTGGAACCAGGATCCCGTACGATCGAAATCCAGGGGATTCTCGCCGACGATGATGGCTGCCCGGATGCTGCCGCCTTCCAGAAGCTCCCGGAGCTCCTGGCTGTTGGCCGCACCGGGCAGATCCTGGCCCACGAGCTCCTTGCCCGGCAGGAAGGCCGGGTCGGCACCCATGATTTCCAGGCCGGCGCTGTTGGCCATGAGCCGGGGCAGCAGCAGCTCCGCTTGCCGGCCGGCACCCCGCAACAGGGTGGCCAGGTTGCTGAAAATCTCCACGTCGCCCGGGGCGGCGTCCTGGGGACGATCCGGCCCGTGAATGACGACCACTCGTTTGGCTTGGCTGATCAGGGCGGCCGCCTCACGGATCGTTTTCTCATCGACCCCTGACTTGGCCGCGGCCAGATCCAGGGACAGGCCGCCGTTGGCCAGGAACTCGTCATTGCCGGGCAGATCTGCCGCGGAGACAACGCCTTCCTCCAACAGGACCTGGACCACGGCACCCCAGAAAATGGAACCCCGTCCGCGCATCGGATCGACCGCCATGTCAGCCAGATGCACGTCGGCCGGATCGAGAGATGAGTTTGCGACGATGAACTTGGCTCCTTCGTCGCGCACCGTCTTGATCACGTCCACGGCCAGCACCAGGTGGTCCGACTCCATGGCCGTGTTGTTGCAGATGACCAGGTCCGCGTCTTCCAGACAGCGGCGGTCGGCGGTCGAAGCCGTGAAGCCCAGTGCCTGATCCAGGGCGCCGGAACGTCCACCACCCGAGATGATGGCCAACGAACCCACGTTGCGGGTCCCCAGGCCCTCGCGGGCGATACGGCCGGCGAGGTACAGCTCTTCGTTGGTCAGTTCGGGGGATACGAACACGGCCACGCTCTCGGGGCCGTGCTTCCGGGCCACCTCACCCATGGACTCGACGATTCGCGCCGTGGCGGCGTCCAGCTCGACGCGGTTGTAGACGTTGCCTTCCCGGATGATCGGTCGGCGGATGCGTTCCTGCTGGATGAACAGCTCGTTGCCGAAGCGGCCGTAGCGACAGAGGTAGTCACCGGCGACGCCCGACGATTCGGCGTAGTACTTGTCGCCTCCGAAGAGCTTGACCGTCAGCTCGCAACCCAGTGAGCAGAAAGCGCAATGGGTCTTCACGTCCGTGGTCTCCAGACAGGCTTTGCCGCCGAAGGCATAGTTGGCCGTCAGGGCTCCCACCGGACAGGCGTCGATGCAGTTGCCGCAGGCCACGCAGCTGGTCTCGACCAGCGGGTCGTTCATGGCCGGTCGCATCTCGGTCTTGAATCCCCGGTCGATCAGGCCCAGGGCCGAGATGGGCAGCACCTTCTCGCACGTACGGATGCAGCGCGAGCACAGGATGCACTTGTTGGGATCATAGGCCACATACGGGTGGCGATCGTCGACCTTGTGCTTGCGCACATATCCCTTGTAGCGGTTCATGTCCACGCCGTATTCCTGGCCATAGAGGCGCAGCGAGCAGTCGCTGAACCGGACGCAGCCGCAAGAGAGGCAACGGGCGCTTTCATGGGCCGAGTCGTCCATCTCGAATCCGGTGGCCACTTCGGCGAAACTCCCCCGGCGGTCGTCGACATCCAGCATTTGGACCTCATGCCGGGGGGATTCGCGAACCGCACTGAGTTCAGCGCTGCCCGGCTTGGCCCAGAACGACTTGCGTACCACGAATGGGTCGGCTGCCAGCTCGGATCCGGTCAACCAGGCGATCATGGCCTTGGCCGCCTTCTGGCCGTCACGCACGGCATCGATGACCACCGTGGGACCGTCATCGGCTGCGTCGCCGCCGGCGAACACGCCTTCGATGTTGGTGGCCATGGTCTGGGGGTTGATCTGGTAGGTTTTCCAATTGGTCAGATCCACGTCGCCCAGTTCGGTGGTCACCAGTCCGTCGAGAACCGTGTCCTGTCCGATAGCGGAGATCGCCAGGTCACAAGGCAGCTCGAACTCGGAACCCTCCTGGGGCATGGGGCGGCGACGGCCGGAATCGTCTGGCGGTCCCAGTTTCATCCGCTGGCAACGGATGGCGACCAGTCTGCCTTCCCGCTGGACGATGCCCACCGGCGCGACCAGCTCCATGATCTCGATACCCTCTTCGAGAAGATCCTCGATCTCCATCTTGTCCGCGGGCATCTCGGCCTTGGTTCGGCGATAGACCACGATGACCTTGTCGGCGTTCAGGCGCCAGGCTGTACGGGCGGCGTCCATAGCGGTGTTGCCACCGCCTACGACCACCACGGTGCCCTTCAACTGTTCCGGATTCTCAACCTGCTGAGGCAACCAGTCGGCTCCGGTGACGACTCCCTCGGTGTCGAATTCGCCCTCGACGCGCATGGCCTTGCCGGTCCAGGCTCCGGCGCCGATGAAGACGGCGTCGTGCTGCTTGCGCAGTTCGTCCAGGGAGATGTCCTTGCCGATGCGGACGCCGGTCTTGATTTCGGCTCCCGCCTGGCAGATGTAGTCGATCTCCTTGTCGAGCACCTCGTCCGGAAGCCGGTACTCGGGAATTCCGTAGCGCAACATACCGCCGGTGTATTCCAGGGCCTCGTATATGATCGGCTTGATGCCGGCTTTGCCCAGGAACCACGCTGCCGAGAGGCCGGCCGGACCCGAGCCGATAACGGCCACGGATTTGCCGGTTGCCGGGGCCAACTCCGGCACCGTGTCGTAGGCGTCCGGAGCGTCCGAGACATAGCGCTTGATGTTGTTGATGGCCACCGGCGCGTCGATGTCCTCGCGGCGACAGACGATCTCGCACTTGCGGACACAGATCCGGCCGCAGACGGCGGGCAAGGGATTGGCTTCCCGGATCAGGTCGACGGCCTTCTGGGTCTCGCCCATGGCTGCCAGAGCGATGTAGCCCTGGGCGTCAACGTGGGCGGGACAGCCTTCCATGCAAGGGGACACGCAGTCGGCGTAGTGGTTCGAGAGCAGTAACTCGAGGGCTGTCTTGCGGGACGAGTTGATGCGATCGTTCCGCGTCGTGACCTCCATGCCGGGAGCGACTCGTGTGGCGCAAGAAGGCACCAGGTTGCCCCGGCCGGCCACCTCTACGACGCACAGGAAGCACGAGCCGTAGGGTTTCAGTTCCGGCGAATGGCAGAGCGTGGGGATCTCGTCCAGGTTCTGGGCCCGGACAACCTCGAGAATCGTCTGCTCTGAAGAGGCCTCGACTTCCGCGCCATTGATCTTCAGTTTGATGGTCTCCATGGGCCGCTCCTATTGAGTGAGAATGGCGTTGAAGTTGCAACTGGTAATGCACTTGCCGCACTTGACGCAGGTCGCCTGGTCGATGATGTGCACCTCTTTGGGCTTGCCCGAGATGGCATCGACCGGACAGTTCTTGGCGCAGAGCGTACACCCCGAGCACTTCTCCTCGATGACGCTGAAGTTCACGAGCGGCAGACAGGCGCCGGCAGGACAGTGCTTGTCGTGGATGTGGGCTTCGTACTCGTCGAGGTAGTAACGTAAAGCCGTTTGAGCCGGGTTGGGAGCCGACTGGCCCAGACCGCACAGACTGGCCTCCTTGATCCTGATAGCCAGTTCGGACAGCCTGTCGAGATCCTCAGGTTCACCCTCGCCGAGGGTCAACTTCTCGAGGATCTCCAGCATGCGCAGAGTACCGATCCGACAGAATGTGCACTTGCCGCAGGATTCTGTCTGGGTGAAGTTCAGGAAAAAACGGGCGATCTCGACCATGCAGGTCGAATCATCCATGACCACCATGCCGCCCGACCCCATGATCGCGCCGGTCTTCGGAATGGATTCGAAGTCTACCGGCGTATCGCCCATGGCCGCGGGAATGCATCCCCCCGACGGTCCACCCATCTGGACGGCCTTGAACTCCCGTCCTTCCTTGATGCCGCCGCCGATCTTGAAGACCAGGTCGTTGATGGTCGTGCCCATGGGTACCTCGGCGAGACCGCCGTTGGCGACCTTTCCGGCCAAGGCGAAGACCTTCGTGCCCTTGCTCTTCTCGGTGCCGAACGCGGCGTAGGCCTGGGATCCTTCCGAAAGAATCCACGGCACGTTGGCGTAGGTCTCGACGTTGTTGTTGTTCGTGGGCTTCTGCCACAGACCTTTCTCGGCAGGGAATGGCGGACGGATGCGGGGCATGCCGCGTTGACCCTCGATGGATGCGAAGAGGGCGGTCTCCTCGCCACAGACGAAGGCGCCGGCGCCCTGCTTGATCTTCATATCGAAATCGAAGCCCGAACCCAGAATGTTCTTGCCCAGGTAGCCGGCCTCGCGGGCGGCGGCCAGGGCGATCTCCAGGCGGTGAATGGCCAGGGGATACTCGGCCCGGCAGTAGATATAGCCGAACGAGGCGTTGATGGCCTTGCCGCAGATGATCATGCCTTCGAGGACGGAGTGGGGGTCGCCTTCGAGAACGGAACGGTCCATGAACGCCCCGGGGTCACCCTCGTCGGCGTTGCAGACCACGTATTTCTGGTCGGCTTCGTAGCCGGCGCAGAAGGACCATTTCAGCCCGGTGGGGAATCCGGCGCCGCCGCGGCCACGCAGACCCGAGTCCTTGATCTCCTGGATGATGGCGTCGGGTGACAGGTCGAGCAGCGCCTTCTTGAGACCCGCGTATCCGCCGGCCGCCACGTAGTCCTCGATAGACTCGGGGTCGATGGAGCCGCAGTTGCGCAGCACGATACGTTCCTGGAGATCCAGGAAGGGCGCTTCGCTACCGGCGGTTTGGCCGTCGCCGGCGATGGCGTATACCAGACTCTCGTCGGCGATACGCTCGTCCTTCAGTACGTGGCGCTCGACGATGTCCTCTGCGGTCTTGGCGGTCACGCCACCGTAGATGACACGGTTGTCGCCGTCGTCGATCTCTACCAGGGGTTCACGGTAACACATGCCGATGCAGCCGGTCTTGGACAGTACGCAGGCATCGGGGTTGTCCGCCACGAGTTCCTCCAGCCGGTTGTACACCGCTTGCGCACCGGCCGAGAGTCCGCACGTGCCCATTCCCACAATTATTCTCTTCATTTAGGCGCTCCACACAGTTAGCCCACAAAGGCGATTAGCACGATCGGTTCGCTAGGTAACCGGAGTTTCCGTCGGCGCTGTTTGCTGCTTGCTCGCTTCACGCTTGAACTTCTTGACCAGTTTGCGTGTCGAAGCGGGAGTCAGGGAGCCGAAGGTGTCATCGTCGACCATGACCACTGGTGCCAGGGAGCAGCAGCCGATGCAAGCCACGGTGTTGAGGGTGAACAGTCCGTCCTCGGAGGTGTCGCCGACGCCCACGCCAATCTCTTCCTCGACGGTCTCGGTGATCATCTTGGCGCCCGAGACGTGGCAGGCCGTGCCGGCGCAGACGCGCACGACATACTTGCCCATGGGGCGCAGGCGAAACTGGCTGTAGAACGTGATGACGCCGTAGATCTCCGACTCGGGAATGCCGGTGACGCCCGAGATGTAATTGATGGCGCGACGGGGAATGTAGCCGAAATGATCCTGTGCCGACTGCAGCAATGGAATCAATTCGCCCGGCGCACCATCATATCGCCAGAGTCTGTAGCTGAAGTTTTCCTGCTTGCTGACCATCTGGTTCGTTCCTTTCGCGACCCGGGGCGAATCCGGTCAGGACCTGTTCGTCCCCGGGTCGGACAGAGCGGTCGTCAATCCTCGACCAGTTTGATGACCTTGGCTTCGCGCACCCGAAGCACGCCGTCGATCTGAGAGAGCTTCTCGATGACCCGGGGCGTACGGCCCATGGCGCCCATGCCGGTGATCATGCCCACCAGCTTGGAACCCTCGTCGATGACGTCGCAGAACACGATTTCGTCCACGAAGAAGACCGTTGTGAAGATCTGCTGAATGGACTCGGGATCGATATCTACGATGATGTAACTCATGTTGCCCGGCTGTCTGCGAGCGTCGCTTTCGGCGTTACCACGAACGGCCTTCTGGTAGGTGTCGATGAACTGGTCGACGTCCCTGTCCAGCTTGGGTCGCTCCACTTCGGACATGGACAGAACATCCACTCCGTCGAGGGCCTTGACCTGGGCGAAGATCTCCTCGATGGCCTCGGCCGATTCGGCCTGGGCCAGGAGGATGATGTCGAAATCGCCCCGCACCGCGTCACAGGAGACGATGCCCTTCATCTTGTAGAGGGTGTCGAAGATCTCCATGCTGCGATCGAGGTCATTGATCTTGACCGTCAGGTAGGCCGAGGCCGATTCCCGCATGCCTTCGTCGGCGGCTGGTTCGTCGGCTGCCACTCCGGTTCTGCCGGGGGCCAGTTCCTCGAGCGCCGCGACCAGCTGGGGGATCTCGAAGGGCTTGTCCAGGTAGCCCGTATTGTGCTCCGAAAGGGCGGTGACCATCAGCCGCTCGTCTCCGAAGCCCGTGATCACCAGTACCGGCAGATCCGGGTACTGGTTCTTGATGACCTTGAGGATCTTCAGTCCATCGATATCCGGCATGAAGATGTCCGTTACGAGATAGTCATAGGCAAGTCCCTTTTCACGAGCCTGGTTGAGCTCGTGGATCGCGGAAATACCGTCCGGGCAGGCGACTACGGAGTAGTCTTCCTGCGTCAAACCAACGGTGAGATTACGGCGAATCTCGGCCTCGTCGTCAATGATCAGTACACGGCCTTTCAATGGCTTCCTCCTCGGTGGTGAACAGAAGCATCGTTGCCGCTCAACGTTATGTTTCGCGGTCTGCTAAGGCAAGAATCCTGAGTGCTCATCGCACTTCGGCCCGGGCCTGGGAGAGGGCCTCTTCCAGGTCGCTCCAGCGGCCCGAGCTCAGATACATGTGCATGGCCTCGGCGGCCCGCCGTCCGTGGCCCATGGCCAGGATGACGGTGGCGGCGCCGAGTACGATATCTCCGCCTGCGAAAACGCCACGAACCGACGCTTGGCCGGTGTTTTCGTTCACGACGATGCCACCCCAGCGAGTGACTTCCAGTTCGGGATAATCCGCAGGCACGAGGGGATTCGGGCTGTTGCCGATGGCGACGATCAGGGCGTCCACTTCCTGAACGAACTCCGAGCCCTCGACGGGCACGGGGCTGCGCCGGCCCGAAGAATCCGGCTCACCCAGTTCCTGTTTCAGCAGCTCCACGCCGGTCAGCCAGTTCTCGTCGTTGCCGATCAGGCGGATGGGATTCTGCAGAGTCCGGAACTCGACCCCTTCGGCCTTGGCATGGTGGATCTCCTCGAGGCGGGCGGGCATCTGCTCCTCGGCACGCCTGTAGACGATCAACGAGCGCTTGGCGCCCATGCGGAGGGCCGTGCGAGCGCAGTCCATGGCCACGTTCCCGCCACCGACGGTGGCAACGGTCTTGCCGGTGATCAACGGCGTGTCGGTTTCCGGGAAGCTGTAGGCCTGCATCAGATTGGCCCGGGTCAAATACTCGTTGGCCGAATAGACGCCCAGCAGATTCTCGCCCTCGACACGCATGAAACGCGGCAATCCGGCCCCGGTTCCGATGAACACGGCGTCGTGCTCAGCGACGACCTTCTCCATCGGCGCCGTCTTGCCCACGACGAAGTTGTACTTGAATTTGACGCCCAGCTTCTCGAGGTAATCGATCTCGTTCTGGACAATGTTCTTGGGCAGGCGGAATTCCGGAATTCCGTAGATGAGCACGCCGCCGGCCTTGTGGAAGGCCTCGAATACCGTGACGTCATGGCCGTGGCGGATGAGATCGCCCGCAACCGTCAATCCAGCCGGTCCGGCACCGACGATCGCCACGGTCTTGCCTGTGGGTTCGGGGGGCGGAGGCATCGTGACCTCGCCGTGTTCTCGCTCGTAGTCAGCGACGAATCGTTCCAGCCGGCCGATGTTCACCGCTCGAGTCGGATCCTTCTGGGCCTTGCCGATGGTGCACACCAGCTGGCACTGCTCCTCCTGCGGGCAAACTCGACCGCAAATGGCCGGCAGCAGGTTGGTTTCCTTCATCTTGCGGATAGCTGCTTCGAAGTCGCCATCCTCGATGTGCTGGATGAATCCGGGTATATCCACGCCCACGGGACAGCCCTCGACGCAGAAGGGAGTCTTGCACTGGAGGCAGCGCTTGGCTTCGGTCATGGCCATTTCGGCCGTGTAGCCCAGGGGAACCTCCTGGACGTTGTTGACGCGTGCGGCAGGGTCCTGCTCCGGCATGTCGGTGGGGGGAATCTTCAGCCTGTCCTTCGGTTTCATTCGGATTTCCCTTTCGTCGCGCTCTTGAGCCTGCAGTCAGCGTGCTCCTCATAGTGTTCCAACGATCGCTGCTCGTATGTCTTGTACATGTTCAACCGGCTCATCATCTCGTCGAAATCCACCAGGTGGCCGTCGAACTCCGGGCCGTCGACGCAGGCGAATTTGGTCTCGCCGCCCACGGTGACCCGGCAACCGCCACACATGCCCGTGCCGTCGACCATGATCGGATTCAGACTGACGAGAGTGGGAATCTCCAGCTTCTTGGTCAGCAGACTGACGAACTTCATCATGATGGGGGGGCCCATGGCCACGCAGAGGTCGAACTTGGCGCCGCCGGCGACCATGCTCTCGATGGCGTCAGTGACCAAGCCCTTCATGCCAGCTGACCCGTCATCTGTTGTGATGACAAGCTCTTCGCTGACTTCACTCATTTCTTTCTCGAGGATCACCAGATCGGCGGTGCGGGCGCCCAGTATGCTCGACACTTGGTTGCCGATCGCGCCCATGGCCTTGGCCACCGGATAGAGGGGCGCCGTGCCGATACCGCCGCCGACGCAGAGCACGTGACCGACTTTCTCAATATGGGTGGGCTCGCCCAGGGGGCCGCAGATATCAGGAATCGATTCGCCGGCCTGCATCAAGGCCAACTGCTTGGTGGTTTTGCCCACGGCTTGCACGATCAGCGTGATGGTGCCTGCTTCCCGGTCCACATCGGCGATTGTCAGGGGAATCCGTTCGCCTTCCTGGTTGATCCGGATGATGACGAACTGACCGGGCTTCCGGAATTGCGCCACATCCGGGGCGTGAAACCGGTAAAGATTGACATCCGGTCCGATGACCCTGTTTTCAAGGATTTCATGCATCGACGATTCCTCCCACGAGAAGATCCAGCCCGGGACTTTCCCCAACGAAAAAACCGCCCGGGCATGTTGTGCCGAGGCGGATATTGTCGCATAGGGCCCATTTCAAGACAATAGTCCAGTCCGGTCGAAACCTTGCCAATGGCTTGTACCGCAGGCCCTTGCCGCCGCTGGACACTCGAACTCGACCGCACGAATCGGCATCCGTGACGCGCACTTGCCAGTGGGGTCGAGCCAGGTCCCTGAAAGCAGGCTCCTTAGGCCGGAGCAATGCCGGGCATTGCTGGACTGATGCTGATGTCCCGGTAACCGGTTTGGCCACCGACAATCATCACATCAAATCTAATGATCGGACTTCCGAATGCAAGGATCGATCCGGCCAGATTGATAGGTATTTTCAGTATTCAAAGAGACTTGCGTCGGTAGGCATTGTGGCCGGTTGACAGCGTTTGGCAGGAGCTTGGGCCGGGGGTTGTGACAGAAAAAAGGGCCGAACGCAGTCCAGCCCGGTGAGCCGGGGGGAGCAACTCGCCGAAACCGGAACTCAGGGCCGGCCCTTTATTCCATTTCCATTCGCGCATCCTGCAAGCGGTCTGCGCTGCCGCGAACTATCATGCAGGTCTTGTGCCGCTGCACTAGCGGGTTTTTGGCCTACCAAAGGGGGTATTGAAAAATATCCACAGCAGGCTATTCTTGAGGGCGAGAGCCACCGATTTGAGGTTTACCGGGACCGGTGGTCCCTTTCGGCGTCGATATTGGAGACTTCCTGGCGAAGTTTCAGGTCGCGCCCGACCGGCTGATACGTTGCGCGATGCAATGGGAAAGAAAGCGAAGTCCATGGAACCCCTGATTCGAGACATGCTGATCCAGATCGGAGAGGACCCCGAACGCGAGGGTCTGGTCAGGACCCCGGAGCGGGTAGCCAAGGCCTGGCTGGAGATTGCTGCGGGCTACGACCAGCGACCCGGCGAACTGGTGCGGCAGGCCCTGTTCGAGGCGGAGGGCAAGGAGATGATCGTGGTCAACGATATCGACTTCTACAGCATGTGCGAACACCATATGCTGCCCTTTTTTGGTAAGGCTCACGTGGCCTATATTCCCGACGGAAAAATTGTAGGATTGAGCAAGATCGCCAGGGTGGTCGAGGCTTACGCCCGCCGCTTGCAGGTTCAGGAGCGGATGACCGCGCAGATCGCCAACTGTCTCATGGACAACCTGCAACCGTTGGGCGTAGCGGTGGTGCTGCACGCCCAGCATCTCTGCATGATGATGCGGGGAATCCAGAAGCAGAACAGTTATGCAGTGACCAGTGAGATGCTCGGTGCATTCGAGAAGAATCCCAAGACCCGGAGCGAGTTTCTGACCCTGATGCGTGAGAAGCCCTGAGGGTTCGACACCGACGGTAGGGAACGCTGAGATATTTCAGGCCACCAGGGGATACTTGAGACATATCGGGTCCGGTTTTTGCGACAGTCGCCCGTCGCAGGCAACAATATATCGAGAGGATCATCATTATGGATACGTTCAAGAAATCCGCGGGACGAACGTTTCTGGCCCTGCTCCTGCTGGCTCTGGCCAGCGGGGGAGCCGGAGCGGGGGAGTTCGCCGCCGGATTGCACGCCGGATACAACGCGGGAGTCGGATTCCAGGGCTCCGGAACCTTTCTGAATTTCACCCGGGATGTGCCTCTGTCGGCTCGATTCACCCTCGGCTATCACTGGACCAGTGCGGGCGATCCCTATGCTGCGCGCAGGATATTCATCAACAACAATACCAACGGGTCGCCTGAAAAGAGCGCCAATCTGTGGATGATGAGGTTTGATCTCCTTTTTCCCGTATTCGATCTGGGGTCTCAGAAAATGTACTTTTTCGGCGGCGCCCGCCACGGTCGCTATACCGCCAATTTCAACTACGTGGGTGGCAACGAGAACTTCGATGTCAAAAGCAATCCCTGGGGGCTGGGACTCGGATTTGAGACCTGGTTCGCCATCGGTGAGACCACGGATTTCGTCGCCCAGCTGGGGGTCGACTATTTTGGCAAGAGTGCGCTACAGGGCCACGACACGACCTACATGCCATCCGGTGATGACGTAAATCCTCGTGAAGACTACACCTATGAAGATGCCGACGCCGCCATCGACCAGCCCGGATGGGAGATGCTGGTGATGATCGGAATACGGGTCCGCCTCTGATTTCCCGATAGCACGATAATTCGCTTTTTCCCAAGGGGGGCTGTAGTAACAGCCTCCCTTGTGGTATCATCATGAAGCGTGTTTCCGCATGGTTGCTGGTTGTTTCCAGTGATGGGATCGGACCGGCATCCGGGGGCGGTGTGAAATGCGCTCAGCAATCGGCTTGCTGACAGCGGCCCGTACCCGGATTCTACCGGATGCGGACGGTGTTTTGTGTGCCGGGGAATCGACGTCTTTCACATCGTACAAACCCTCCGGGAAGGAGCAACCATGAGGTATCTCGCTACGCTTATGCTCGTGCTGCTATTCGCCGTACCGGTCGTCCAGGCCGGAACCGTATCACCGCCCCTGCGCGCGCTCCTGGACTATGCCCAGGCCGACGAGTACGTGAGCGTCATCGTTCACCTGCAGCATCAGGCTCCGATCGCGGAGATTGACGCCGAGTTGAAAGCCGGACCGGTCAGTCTTCGTGCTCGGCACCAACAGATCGTGTCCGCCCTGCAGGCGGCGGCCCGCACCCAGGATGAACTGCTGGACGAGCTGGCGATGCAGAAGCGGGACGGAGGTGTCCTGGGCTATACCAGCTACTGGATCACCAACGCGATCGTCGTGCAGGCTCTGCCGGCGGATATCGAGCGCATCGCCCAGCGCCACGACGTGGACTTCATGGAACTCAACTTCGTACCCGAATTGATCACGCCTGTGTTCACCGGTGGCGACGACGCCCAGAAGAGTGAGACCGATACCCGGGGGATCGGCGTCACGCCCGGCCTCGAGGCGATCAATGCTCCGCGGGTCTGGCAAGAGCTGGGCATCACCGGCGCCGGCCGGCTCATCGGCAGCCTGGACACCGGCGTCGACGGCAACCATCCCGCCCTGGCATCCCGGTGGCGGGGCAACGACCATCCCGACGAGGAATGCTGGCTGGACGTGTTGGGAACCGGGACCACGACCCCCAACGATGGTCACGGCCACGGCACTCATACCACCGGCACCATGACGGGTGTGGCTCCCGACGATACCGTGGGTGTGGCCTGGGAGGCGAGCTGGATCGCCGCGAACGCCATCAACCAGAGCGCCAACCCCGGCTTCGACAACGACATCATCGAGTGCTTCCAGTGGTTCACCGATCCCGACGGCAATCCCGACACCATGGATGACGTGCCCGACGTGGTGCAGAATTCCTGGGGCGTCAACGAGAACTTCGACGGCTACGAGGACTGTGACAACCGTTGGTGGGCCGTCATCGACAACTGCGAGGCCGCCGGTGTGGTGACCTGCTGGTCTGCCGGCAACGAGGGCCCGGGTTCGAGAACGATGCGTTCGCCGGCCGACCGCGCCGATGGCCCCTACAATTGCTTCTCGGTGGGCGCCGTCGATGCGACCAACTACGGTTGGCCGTACCCCATCGCCGGTTTCTCGAGCCGAGGCCCGAGTGGCTGCCCGGTGATCGACCCCTCCAATGGCCTCAAGCCCGAGATCTCTGCACCCGGTGTGGACGTCTATTCCAGTGTGCCGGGCGGCGGCTATTCCGCCGGCTACAGCGGCACCTCCATGGCCGGACCCCACGTGGCCGGCGTGGTGGCCCTCATGCGTCAGGCCAATCCGGATCTGGGTGTCGATCTGATCAAGCAGATCCTGATGGACACCGCTATCGACGAAGGCGTCGCCGGTGAGGACAACACCTATGGATGGGGACACCTCGACGCGTACGAAGCGGTCCTGGCCTGCATGAGCGGCTTCGGACAGATCGAGGGTCAGGTATTCGATGCCCTCATCGAGACGCCTGTCGCCAGTGCCAATGTTGATATTCTGGACACCTTCTTCGACTACCAGACCGATGCCGAGGGCCGCTACGCCGGCGCCGTGGCGCCGGGCAACTACACCCTGCAGGTCAGCGCGCCGGGGTACGAGACCGTCGAGGTCTCCGGTGTCAATGTCTACGAAGATGCCACCACGATCCAGGACTTCGCGCTGCTGGACAACCAGGGTCCGTTCATCACCAGCGTCAGTGAGCCTCTGGCCACCGACGACGTGACCGGTCCCTACGCCATCGACGCCATGGTCAGCGACCCCGGTGGCGTAGACGCGGTCACTCTGTACTATCGTGTGGGCAACGGCGCCTGGAATCCGATGAGCATGGTCGCAGACGGTGACCACTTCAGCGCCGGGATTCCGGGTCAATCAGCCAACACGCGCATCGACTACTACGTACTGGCCGCCGACGTCCACGGTCAGGAGACCCTGGAACCGGCCGGTGCCCCGGTGGACGTGCTGTCGCTGTTCGTGACCCAGAACCTGTATGCCTACGAATCCGAAGATCCTGCCGACCCCGACTGGCAGATCGGACTGGCCGGCGACACGGCCGGCAGCGGTCTCTGGGTTCGCGCCGATCCGGTGGGTGTGTACTACGAATCCGGTGGTATCACTACCCAGCCGGAGGATGACCACACGCTCGATCCGGGCGTGCAGTGTTTCGTGACCGGTAACGGCAGCCCCGGCGGAGCCCCCGGTGATCAGGATGTCGACGGCGGGTGTACCACCCTGGTCAGTCCCGTCTTCGCCCTCGGCGCAGTGGACCGGGCCTACGTCAGCTACTGGCGCTGGTATGGCGAGGGCGGCTTCTCGGTCGACGATGAGTTCGCGGTGGATGTTTCCAACGACGGTGGCACCACCTGGCAGCCTTTGGAGCG